>Ga0214923_10004247_pt1 | contig 17415 bp, 17 predicted proteins | sample LL1510_MetaG_FD_177993 | JGI IMG/M metagenome (GOLD analysis project Ga0214923, IMG submission 177993) | Freshwater microbial communities from Lake Lanier, Atlanta, Georgia, United States - LL-1510 | ecosystem: Environmental > Aquatic > Freshwater > Lake | place: USA: Georgia | collected... | reverse complement strand
TGAGCGGGGCGTGGCAAGCGACGGCGCCGTGTTTGCTGACACTTAGTGACGGTCGCTCGCTCGCGCATCGTGCGGCAAGTTCAGGCGACAATGTGGCGCGAACATGGCAGCGAGTGTGAAAACGACAGCCCGACGGTGGGTTCGCTGGGCTCGGCAACTCGCCTTGCAATAAAATTCTCTTGCGATTGCGTTCAACTTTCGGATCAGGAATCGGAACCGCCGATAGCAAAGCTTGTGTATACGGGTGCTGTGGATTTGCAAAAATTTCGCGCACCGAGCCCGACTCAACTATCGACCCGAGATACATCACGGCAATATCATCAGCCACATGTTGCACAACAGCCAAGTCGTGCGAGACAAACAGATAACTCAAATTGAGTTTTTCTTGCAATTCAGCCAGCAAATTAAGCACGCCTGCGCGCACACTGACGTCGAGTGCCGAAACAGGTTCGTCAAGTGCAATAATTTTTGGGTTGAGAGCAAGCGCTCGCGCAATTGCGATGCGCTGGCGTTGCCCACCAGAGAACTCGTTCGGATACTTGCTGGCTTGTTCTCGGTTAAGACCAACTAGTTCAAGCAGTTCGACTATTCGCTTATTTTGTTCTTGCTGCGACATGCCGAAGTTTTCAAGTGGTTCGGCAATGGCGTCGCCGATTGGCAAGCGTGGGTCTAACGAAGCAAATGGATCTTGGAAAACAATCTGCAAGTCTTTGCGCATCTTGAGACGCTCGGACTTTGAAAGTTTTTCAACATTGCGACCAAGAACCGTAATCGTGCCGGCCTCAGGCGCGACCATGTTTAGAATCTCGAGCAGCGTGGTTGTCTTGCCACAACCAGACTCGCCGACCAACGCAAGACTGTGACCTTGGCGCAAAACCAAATCAACACCATCTACGGCGTAAACCGAACCGACACGGCGGCGCATGAGCGAGCCCTTCAACAGAGGGAAAGTCTTTTGTAAGCCACGAACCTCGAGCGCGACTGCATCGCTCGTCGACGAATCGGCAACATGTGCGGGGCCTTCTTGAAACAACTTACCGGCGTCTTGCAAACCAAAAATTTCACTCTGTCGCGTGCATGCGGTCATTCGCGTTGGCGAGAGTGCAACCAACTCAGGAGTCGCCGATGTGCAAACATCGCTTGCTGCGGGGCAACGCGGCGCAAAAGCACAACCGATCGGCAGGTTCACCGGCGAAACTGGCGCACCAGAAATTGAAGCAAGCCGCGAGCCTGACGCAATGTCAAGTCGCGGAATCGATCGCAGCAAACCAATTGTGTATGGCATCGCCGGTTTGGCATAAACCTCTTCGACCGGCCCCACCTCTACGACTTTGCCCGCATACATAATCGCCACACGGTCAGCAATGCCCGCGACAACACCAAGGTCGTGAGTCACCAAAACAATCGCCGCACCGGTCATGTCACGAGCAGTCTTAAGAACATCAAGAATCTGAGCCTGCACGGTCACGTCAAGTGCAGTCGTTGGTTCGTCTGCGAGCAAAACTTTTGGTTCGTTGGCGATCGCCAATGCGATCATCACGCGCTGACGCATACCACCAGAAAATTCGTGCGGGTATGACTGCGCACGCTCGGCTGGTCGCGGAATGCCGACAATCTCGAGCAACTCAATTGCTCGCTTGTTCGCCGCCTCCGTTGAAATTTCTTTATGGATCAACAACGCTTCGGCGATTTGACGTCCGATCGTATGTACAGGGTTAAGTGCCGACAGTGGATCTTGAAAGATCATCGAAATTTGATTGCCGCGATATTTTGACATTTGATCATCGTTGAGTTCGAGCAGGTTCACGCCATTGAACATCACCGAGCCCGAAACTGTTGCGCTCTCGGGCAACAAACCGATTGCAGCAAGTGAAGTTACTGTTTTGCCAGAACCAGACTCGCCGACGATGCCAAGAACCTCGCCTGCACGAATATCAAGAGAAATATTGCGAACGGCTTGCACCGTGCCCACCTCGCTCGGAAACGAAACTGAGAGATCTCGAATTTCAACCAGTGATTTGGTCATGGCTTCACACTTTTCTTCACACGCAATGCACCTGGGTCAAAGGCGTCGCGAAGGCCATCACCAATAAAGCTGACCGCCAAAACTGTTAGTACAAGAATTGAACCCGAGAACATAAACAACCACGGATAAGTCAACGCCGCACCCGTGCCCTCGGCGATCAACGTGCCGAGTGAAACATCGGGAGCCGCAACACCGAAACCGAGGTAAGACAAACCCGTCTCAGCCAAAATTGCGCCACCGACGTTAAGCGTCGCAGCGATGATCAATACCGATGCCATGTTCGGCAACAGGTGACGGAAAATAATCTTTCGTGTTGGCACACCCATGTATCGTGCGGCACGCACAAAATCACGCTCACGCAGACTCATTGCGAGACCGCGAACTACTCGAGCAGTGATCATCCAGTCAAAAATCGTCAGACCGACAACCAACAGCAGCCAAGTTTTGCCCTGATAAAAACGCGAAAGTATTACAAGCACCAAAAACGAGGGCAAAACGAGCAAAAGGTCGACAATCCACATTGTTACTTTGTCTGCGCGACCACCGAGATAACCGGCAAACGCACCGACTATCGCCGAGAGTCCGGTTGAAAACACGGCGACCAACAAGCCAATAATTAACGACTTCTGCAAACCCCTTGTGGTTTGAGCGAACACGTCAACACCAATCTGGGTTGTGCCAAACCAGTGCGAGGCCGACGGGCCTTTAAGCAAACTCGAGAAGTCGCTTTCTGAATAACTCCATTGACCAATGTATGGGCCACCAAAGGCGAAGAGAAACATAAAAGCGATAACGCCAAGACCGAATACGGCTGTCTTGTTGCGAAAGAATCTGCGACGAATCAGTTGTCCGCGAGAGATTCGCTCTACTGTCGCCACACCAGCAATTTGGTCGGTCGTCATGCGCGCGACCTTACTCGCGGGTCAAGAATTGCCAAGATTACGTCGGCTAGAAAACCCGAGAACAAAACAAGAACAGCGGTGAAAGTAACTACGGCGCTAACCGAGTTGATGTCGTTTTTTGCAACAGCAGCGATGAACCACTGCCCCATGCCATACCAACCATAAATAGTTTCGGTGAATGCCGCGCCGGCAATGAGCAGACCAAAACCGTAAGCAAAAAAAGTTGCCATCGGAGATATCGCAACTCGTAGACCATGCTTGAACAAAGCCTGGCGCTTAGTCAGACCTTTAGCCCGAGCAGTGCGCAAGTGATCGCTACTCAAAACATCGAGCATTGTGTTGCGCTGATAGCGCGAGTAAAAAGAAATACTGCCGAGCGCAATTGAAAGTGTCGGCAAAATTAAATGTTGAAGTCTGTCACCGAGACGACCAAGAGATGACCCGTCGTAGCCGGGCGTGTATTCGCCCTGTGTGAAGAAAAAAGTCGAGCCGATTGCATCGTTGAATTTAATGCCGAGAAACTTGAGCAAGATTGCCAGCAAGAAAACCGGTGTCGACAAAATGAAATAAGCAAACAAACTCGTACTGCGATCAAAGAACTCGTACTGTCGCACCGCGCTGACAACACCAACGATCACGCCAATTGTTGCGCCAAGCAGAGTGCCGAACATCAGCAATCGAAGGCTCACCCAAACTCGGCGAGAAAATTCTTCGTTGACGCGATTCTGATCTAGGTCTTCACCGAAATCGCCTTGCAAAACATTGCCAGCCCACTTCACATAACGAGTCGTGAATGGAACCTCGTCGTTTACATTGCCACGATTCAAAACTGCATCGATTGACTCTTTGGGTATCGGCGGGTTTGCGGCCTCATAGTTGCCGCGGGGATTGAGCGCGACTGAAGCCAGGAAGTATCCCATTGACGAGGCGATAAGCACCAAGACGACAAAGTTCAAGAATCGTCTTGCGATATAGCCCAACATCAAACGCCCCTCTAAAACCCATTGAATTAGCGAAAATTTGCCTTCCGAAGGTTATCAGTTCATCAAATCAGATGAACCAGAAGTTAATTTGACGTGAACAAGTCGGCTATTTCATTGTTAGTTTTAAAGGCAATAACTCCTTGGCGATTGCCCTGGAAAACCACCTAGAGGGGAAATAAATGAACAAGAAATTAATGAAGCGCGTCATAGCCATGGCTATCGCTGGCGCCGTTGTCGCACCGTTCGGTATGACGACGCAAGCCGGTGCAGCCAAAGACGGTGGCTCGCGTCAAATTAATGAAGTTCCAGTTGCCAATCTCAAGCAAGGCGGAACTTTCCGTTTTGTTCAAGTTGACATCTGCCCGAACTTCAACACCAGCGCAATTGAAGGAAACCTCCTCAACTGCAGCCAGGTAATGAACACAATGTTGCCGAGCTACATCTATTTCGACAAGAACGCAGTTCTTCAAATTGACAAGAACTACGCACTTGACATCAAGGCAAGTCGTGTAAACGGTAAACAAACCGTCACCTACACACTTAACCCGAAAGCAAAGTGGAGCGACGGAAAGACAATTGGTCTTGCAGACTTCGTAGGCATGTGGAATGCTCAAAAGAAGTCAGGTCAAGGTTTCAACATCACATCGAGCGCCGGATACGAAAAAATTGAGTCGGTCAAGAAGGGCAAGACAGCAAATGAAATCGTCGTCACCTTCAGCGAGACCTACCCAGACTGGCAACCACTTTTCAGTGCGTTGAAGCCAGCTTCGTTGACTGCTTCGCCAGATGCTTTCAACAATTCATGGAAAGCAGCACCACTGGTAACTGCGGGTCCATTTAAGTTCAAGGCACTCGACAAAGTCACTCGAACAATCACTGTTGAGCGTGACCCGAAGTGGTGGGGTGACAAGGCTGTGCTTGACACGATCATCTTCAAGGCGTTGCCACAGTCTGCTCAGATCGATGCTTTGCTTAACGGCGAAATCGACTACATGGACGTCGGCAACGACACCAATGCTCTGAAGCGTGCCCGTGAAAACTCGAAGATCAGCGTTCGCGTTGCTAAGGCGCCAACACATGAACACTTCACATTCGGCCCTGTAACAGCAGCAACAAAAGATGTTGCAGTTCGTCAGGCAATCATGCTTTCAATCGACCGTCAGCAAATCGCAACTGCGATTCAAGGCATCGTCGACCCGAAAGTTAAGCCGAACAACAACCACGTGTTCCTCGACGGCACATCTTGCAACCAAGACAACACCGGCACACTCGGCAAGCGCGATCTTGCTGCAGCAAACAAGTTGCTTGATGGTGCTGGCTGGGTCAAGGGTTCAGATGGCATTCGCGCCAAGGGTGGCACTCGCCTCTCGGTCAAGTTGATTTACCCAAGTGGTAACGACAACCGACGTGACACAGTGCTTCTTGCGACAGCAATGGCAAAAGAAGCCGGTATCGAATTGGTACCAACTTTGATTCCGTCGGCTGACTACTTCGCCAAATACGTGCTTGTATCAAACTTCGAAATGGCGATCTTCGCTTGGGTAGGCACAAACTTCCCAATCGCAAGCTCACCAAACATCTACAAGGTTGGCGGAGCACAAAACTTCGGCAACATCGGCAGTGCAGAAATTGACGCACTGTTTGCAAAGGCGAACAACATTCTTGACCTCAAGAAGCGTTGCGAACTTGCAAACCAGGCCGACAAAGAGGTTTACAAGCTCGTTCACTCGATCACATTGTTCCAGCGCAATAACGTCGTTGGTGTGCCAAAGAATGTTGCCAACTTCGGCGCATTCGGTTTCACATCAATTGACTGGACAAAGGTCGGATTTACTAAGAACAAGTAATTAGAAGTTAATTTAATAAATGGCGGGTAGTCCGAAAGGACTGCCCGCCATTTTTATTTATACGTTTATTAATTAGTTCGAGTAGGCGGAGTAGCCAGTGACTTCGAGTTCGTCTGCAAGTTCGGGGCCAGCACTCTTCACGATTCGACCGTTGGTCAAAATATGCACGAAGTCTGGCTTGAGTTGCTCAAATAATCTGCTGTAGTGCGTGATAACCAGAACGCCAAGATTCATTTCTCGAGTCGCATCTTCAACGCGCTGGGCGCAGTCGCGGAGAGCATCAATGTCGAGACCTGAGTCGAGTTCGTCAAGAATTGCAATTTTGGGCTGTAGCACGGCGAGCTGAACTGTTTCGTTGCGTTTTTTCTCGCCACCTGAAAAGTCGACATTCACCGCACGGTCTACGAGTTCGGTATCAAAACTAATTCGCGTTGCCTCGGTCGCAATTAAAGATCGCAAATTTGTTGTGTCACGTTTGCGGGCATCAAGTGCCGCGCTCATCGCATCTTGCAACATCACACCCGGTATCTCGGTCGGATATTGCATGATCAAGTGCAAACCCGCTGTGGCTCGCTGCCAAGTCGGCAACGCCAAAACGTCGACACCGTCAAGTTTGACCGAGCCACCAGTAACGACATAACCAGGTTTGCCCATTAGTGCAGCCGACAGAGTCGACTTGCCTGCACCATTCGGGCCCATAACTGCGTGCACCTCGCCCGACTTAATGGTCAACGAAACATCGTTCAATATCTGTGAACCGCCAACCGAGACGGCGAGGTTTTTGATCTCGAGAATCGTCATTTTGAAACCTCGATAAACACATCACCGTTGTCAATAGTTGCAACATAAACAGGCACTGGCTGAGTCGCAGGCAAAGTGTTTGGTTTGCCAGTTTCAAGGCTGAACGAACTTGCGTGACGAACGCACTCGATTTCTTTGGTGTCGCAGAGCACTTCGCCTTCAGACAACGCGACATCAGCATGGCTGCACTTATCACCGATTGCATAAACCTTGTCGTCGATTCGTACGACAGCAATTGCCCGGCTATCGATTTCAAAACGGCGCGCCTTGCCTGAGACAAGTTCGTCGAGTCTGCAAACCTTTCTTCTCACGATTTTGCTCCTAGAAGTTTCGCGCTCACGAGTTCACGCAAGCCGGCAATAAAAGGCAATGCTGGCAATCGGTTAAGAACTTCGTCAAAGAAGCCAAGCACTACGAGTCGCTCGGCGATTTCGGGTTGAATGCCACGACTCTCGAGATAAAAGCGCTGCTCTTCATCGATCGGCCCGACCGTGCTTGCGTGGCTGCACTTGACATCATTTGTTTCGATTTCAAGATTTGGCACACTTTCTGCCCATGCACCATTTGACAAAGTCAAGTTTCGATTTGTTTGAAACGCCTCTGACTTTGTCGCGTTTTCGCGAATGCGAATAAGACCCGTATAAACACTCTTTGCCGTGTCTTTGACCGCGCCTTTGAACAACAAATTGCTGTGCGTGCGCGGTGCCGCATGGTCTTGAAGCGTGCGAAAGTCGTGCATTTGATTTTCGTCGGCAAAGTAAAGCGCAACTTGCTGGGCGCTGGCGCCTTGACCTTCAAGACGCACCTCGGCGCGCATTCGTGCATAATCGCCACCCAATGCAACCGTGAACATCTGCATCGTTGAGTCGCGTTGACCGACCGCTTGTTGATAACCGATTTGCCACGTCGCCGCACCGAGTTCATTGATCGCTACGTAAGTAACCCGTGCCGACTGAGAAGCGCGAATATCGACAACCGGCACGACCAGCGACTTTGCATTGGCACTTGAAACGAAGCGCTCGACAATCGTTACTTCACTATTTTCATTGGCATCGACAACTAGACGCGAATATGCGACAACGCCTGACTCATCGAGAAAATGAGTGATCACAATTGGCTCAGCGACCACCTGGTTCTTGGCAGTGGCTATCGCCGTCAATTGAGCATGCTGGCCGTTTAGCTCTTCGAAAATGTCAGTCGATGTGCGCGCCGCAACTTTCGATGTCGACGAGACTATTTGCTTGGCGTCACTTAAAGCATCAACTTTGGTCGAAAGTTTGCCAAGTTTGAACGAGCCAAGATCAAGTTCGCCGATGCGGCTGTAGCGCCAGATTTCTTCATCGACAGTTGGTAGCGCGAGTGTGCTCATTTGCGTTTGCGCTTCTTCTTTTTATTCTTCTTCTCTTTTATCTCTGCGGCAATGTCATCGGCCATGGCGTTGATAATCGCCTCGGCCTCGCCCAGCACAGAAGCCGCGCTGCCGTCACGCACACTTTCTGGTTCTGCTGGCATCGCAGTCGGCACGATCGAGCCGTGCGCCCAGCCGATGTCAACCGAGCGATGATCGAACTTGGCGCACTCATCTGGGCATCGCCAAGGTGCATCAGGCGCCAAGCCAAGACGACATCGGCGCATCGCATCGCCGTTCGAATATGTGCGACTCTCAAAGTGTTTGCACTCGGTTCGCATCGCCATAAAAAAATTTTACTGCAGTTGGCTTGTCTCAGCCGACCGAGCCTTCCATTTGCAATTCGATTAGACGACTCCATTCGACGGCGTATTCCATTGGCAAAGTGCGAGTTACAGGCTCAATGAAACCGTTGACGATCATGCTCATCGCCTGCTCTTGCGACAAGCCACGACTCTGCAAATAGAACAGTTGCTCGTCAGCGATCTTCGAAACGGTTGCTTCATGACCGATCTGTGCGTCGCGAGCGCCGACTTCCATGTATGGAAATGTTCGACTCTCGCTTTGCTCGTCAAGGATCAGCGCATCGCACTGAACGTGACTCTTGCAATTTGTTGCACCTTCTTCGACGCGCACCAAGCCGCGATAAGCAGTGATGCCACCGTCTTTCGAAATCGACTTCGAAACGATTTTTGAAGATGTCTCGGGCGCCGCATGAACCATCTTTGCGCCTGCATCTTGGTGCTGACCCGAACCCGCATAAGCCACCGACAAAACTTCACCGGTTGCTTTTGGTCCCATCAAGTAAACACTCGGATATTTCATCGTCAGTTTCGAACCGATGTTGCCGTCAATCCACTCCATGTGGCCCTCGGCTTCGACTCTTGCTCGCTTCGTAACCAAGTTGTAGACATTCGGCGACCAGTTTTGAATCGTCGTATATGTGACGTGCGCGCTCGGCTTGACGACAATCTCAACAACTGCCGAGTGCAGCGAATCTTTCGTATAAACAGGTGCTGAACAACCTTCGATGTAGTGCACCTTTGAGCCCTCATCGGCGATAATTAGCGTGCGCTCAAATTGACCAGCGTTTTCAGAGTTGATTCTGAAATATGCCTGCAAAGGCATTTCACACTCGACGCCTGGCGGAACATATATAAACGACCCACCCGACCAAACCGAGGTATTGAGCGCCGAGAACTTGTTGTCGCCTGGCGGAATTACCGAACCAAAATATTGCTTAACCAGATCTGGATATTCACGAAGCGCAGTATCCATGTCGCAGAAAAGAATGCCGAGTTTTTCGAGGTCTTCACGGTTGCGGTGAAAAACAACTTCGCTCTCGTACTGTGCGGTGACACCGGCCAGATATTTGCGCTCAGCTTCAGGAATGCCCAACTTTTCGTAGGTGTTGCGCATTTCTTCTGGCAGGTCTTCCCACTCGTCGACCTGTGCAGTTGCTGGCTTCAAGTAGTAATAAATGTCTTGAAAATCGATGTCTGGCATGTTGACCGCGAACCAATCGAGCATCGGCTTTCGTTCGAAAGTTTGCAGCGAACGCAGTCGCATTTTTCGCATCCATTCGGGCTCGCCTTTCCACCACGAGATTTGCTCAACGACGCCCGTGTTTAATCCTTTGACTGGTTCAAATGCATATTCGACATCATCGCTCCAACCGAGTTGGTACTTCGAAAGATCGAGGTCAAATGAGGTCACTTCTTGTGCTCCTTGGGGGTGGATTACTAACTACAAAATCGCCTGCCAACTAGCGAACTAATTAGCACTATCTGCATAGTAACAATTAATCGAGTCGAATGCTCATTCGTGACTGGTTGTTCGACACAGCCCGAGGCGCAACACAGATAGCGTGACGGTCTTCATGGAACGCTTTGGTCTAGTCGGTCTGCCCAATGCGGGCAAGTCATCTTTATATAACGCACTGACAGGCTCGAATGCGCTCGCGGCGCCTTACCCTTTTGCGACCAAAGACCCGAATATCGGCATGGCCAAGGTGCTCGACCCACGTCTCGATGCTCTTGCCGAAATGTCAAAGACCCAAAAAACTGTTTACGCGACGGTCGAAGTTGTCGACATCGGCGGTTTGGTCGAGGGCGCAAGCAAAGGTGAGGGTCTCGGCAACAAATTTCTCGCCAATATTCGCGAAGTAGATGCAATCGTGTTTGTGCTGCGGGCGTTCGCAGACGACGATATTCCGGGACCAAGTGACCCGCTCGAACATTTGCGTGTGCTCGAGATCGAACTCGCACTCGCCGACCTCGAATCTGTCGAAACAAAAATCAATCGGATGCAAAAAGCGGCGCGAATGGACAAGTCTCTCGAAGAAGAACTTGGGGCGCTGACTCGCGCGCAAGAAAATTTGGCCGAGGGCCGACCGCTCTATCGTGCGACACTTTCAAAAGACGACTTGGCGCTTCTGGCCCCGCACTTTTTGCTGACAACGCGACGAGTCTTGGCCGTTGTCAACGTCGCTGAAAACGACTTGGCGCGAATTCCAGAATTCGAAGATCTCGTGCGTAAAGAACTTGCCCCACCTGGTTCTGCGAGTGCCAGCCAAGTTGAAGTTCTGGGCATGAGCGTGCAACTTGAAGCCGAGGCTGCTCAACTTGACGCCAAAGATCGCAAAGAAATGCTCGAGGCACTTGGCCTCGGTGAAGGTGCACTGCCGCGAATGGTGCGCTCGGCTTATCACCTGCTCGGTTTGCGTACGTTTTTTACAACTGGCGAAAAAGAAACTCGTGCCTGGACGTTTCACGCAGGTTCGAAGGCCCCCGAATGCGCCGGCAAAATTCACAGTGATCTGCAACGCGGATTCATTCGCGCTGATGTGATTGCGTGGGACGAACTTTTGCGCATTGGCTCATGGAACAAGGCAAAAGATCTCGGCAAAATTCGTGTTGAAGGCAAAGACTACGAAGTCGTTGATGGCGACACTTTAGAAATTCGCCACAATACATAAGACCCATAGCATTTAACGCGCACACTCTATAAACGCATACTCTATAAATATGAGTAAAGCCATTGAATTCAAAACTGGCTGGCTTGTTTGTCAGGCGCAAGTACTCTCAAGTTTGAACATCGCCGAAACAGCCGTGTCACGTCGCCGCGGTCTAATCGGTCAAACAGAAATTGACACACCGCTGTTGATCGACTCTTGCAAATGGATTCATACTTTTGGTGTCAAGCGACCGCTTGACGTCGCTTATCTTGACGCAAAGATGCGGGTCATAAAGATTTCGAAGATAAATCCAATGCGCATCGCGATGCCGGTGCTCAAGGCCAAACATGTTCTTGAAGCAAGCGCTGGCACCTTCGAGAACTGGGGTCTCGCAGTGGGCCACACACTTGAAGCGCGTCGCACATGACGACCGAATCTTCGCACAACTCGCGAACAGCGACGAGTAGTGGTGTTCTCTTGCTTGTTGCTACGCCGATCGGCAATCTCGGTGACATGTCGCAAAGAGCAGTTGACGCTTTAAAAGAAGCAGAGATTATTTGCTGCGAAGATTCGCGTCACTCAGGCAAACTGCTGAGCCACTTCGGCGTCTCGGGCAAAAAACTAATCGTGATCAACGAGCACACCGAGTATGACGCCCGCGAAGAGATTGTCGGTCTGGTCGCATCAGGCAAATCGGTTGCGCTGATCACAGATGCAGGCACACCGGGCATCAGCGACCCGGGAGAACGACTCGTTGTTGCAGTTGTCAATGCCGGTTTAAATGTTTCTGCAATACCCGGACCGTCGGCGCTGACGATGGCTCTCGTGACGAGTGGTCTGCCAACTTCGCGCTTTGTATTCGAGGGTTTTTTGCCGCGTAGTGGCGCTGAACGAACCGAGCGATTGGCGATAGCAACAACCGAATTTCGAACGACTGTTTATTACGAAGCGCCTCATCGACTTGTTAAAACTTTGAGCGATCTGACAACAGCATGTGGCGCAACTCGCCGAGTTGTAATTGCGCGTGAGCTCACAAAACTGCACGAAGAAATATGGCGTGGCACACTTCAAGATGCGAACATGCACTTTTCTAAAACCGAACCACGTGGTGAGTTTGTAATCATTCTTGAACCCGCAAAGCCACCAGCACCGCCAACAAACGAAGAACTTCTCGAGGCGATTCGCGCCGAAATTGCCAAAGGCGTTAGCCGTAAAGATTCTGCGGCTCGAGTTTCAGCGCGATTCGGTGTCGCCAAACGCACTGTCTACGAACTCGCATTGCAACTTCGCGACGACACCGAATCAAACTCGTAACAGTCAGCCGCAACCTGAAAACTCTAAGATATAACAGTGAAAAAGTTCTCGGCGACGACACCTATTTACTATGTCAACGCCAAACCCCACCTTGGGCACGCCTATACAACGATCGTCGCTGATGCGGTTTGTCGCTGGCACAAACTCTGTGGCGACGATGTACACCTGCTTACTGGCACCGACGAACACGGTCTGAAGATTCAGCAATTCGCCGACGCTGAAGGTGTCTCACCAAAGCAATTTGTCGACAAAATCGCGCCACTATTTGCAGATGCGTGGCAACGCCTGAACATCGACGTCAGCGACTTCATTCGCACCACGGAAGAACGCCACAAAATTGGTGTACAAAAACTTCTGCAGGCTTGCTACGACGCTGGAGACATCGAGGTCGACATTTATCGGGGTCACTACTGCGTGGCATGTGAGGCCTACTACACCCCCGAAGAACTCGACAACGACAAGTGCAAAATCCACAACACGAAAGCCGAATACGTTGAAGAAGAAAACTATTTCTTCCGGCTCTCTCGCTACGAAGAAAAACTTCTCAAGTGGTACGCCGATCACCCTGATGCGATCAAACCCGACCATCGCGTCAACGAAGTAACGGGTTTCATCAAGCAAGGTTTGCGAGATTTCTCCGTCAGTCGAAAAACTCTGACTTGGGGCATCGAATTGCCGTGGGACAAATCGCATGTCGCGTATGTATGGTTCGATGCACTCGCCAACTACATCACCGCTCATGGTTATGGCACCGACGAAAAACGATTCGCTGCACATTGGCCAGTTGACTATCACTTCATCGGCAAAGACATCATTCGCTTTCACTGCGTTTATTGGCCGGCGATGTTGATGTCGGCTGGTCTAGAACCGCCAAAGGGTTGGGCTGTTGGTGGTTGGTTGTTGGTCGGCGGCGAAAAAATGTCAAAGACAACAGGCAATGTCGTCAACCCACTCGACTTGATCGACGAAATCGGCGTCGACGGCTTTCGCTATTACGTTTTGTCTGACACAAATTACGGCAACGACGGTGATTTTTCATACGAAGGATTACTCTCGCGCTACAACTCAGATCTCGCAAACAACTTCGGCAACCTCGCCGCGCGCGTGGCAACTGTCGTCGAAAAAAAATGCGGCGGCATTGGCCCAGTGCCTTCTGAGGCGAGCCCGCTAGCGACAATCGCTGCGCACAGCGTCAGCGAAACAACTCACGAGTGGCAAAATGTGCAACCGAGTCGAGCGCTTGATGCCACGTGGTCGTTGATCCGTGCGACAAACGCATTTCTCGAAACAAACGAACCATGGAAGATGGAGCCGGGCAAAGAACTCGACATCGTGATGGGCGACGCACTCGAGGCTTTGCGAATCGTCACTATTTTGGCGAGCCCTGCGATGCCGAAGACTTGTCAAGATGTTTGGCAACGTCTCGGCATGGTCGGCGATGTTGCCGACCAACGCATCGGCATCGATACTCAATGGGGTCGGTACCCCGGCGGCACGACCGTGACGAAGGGCGATCCGCTGTTTCCGCGTAAAAAAATTTAGATGTGAGCGCGATGCAGACGGCAAAACCCGAATGGGTCGACACTCACTGTCATGTGACTTACGAAGACATTCCGGGTGGCGCCGATGTCGCGTTGATCGCCGCGCGCGAAGCGGGTGTTAAACGCATGATTACAATCGGCACCGACTTAAAGACATCAAAAGCGGCCATTGAACTCGCAAGTGCAAACAAAGATGTTTGGGCCACGGTTGGTCTACATCCGCACGATGCAAAAAACGGCCTTGACGGATTGCACGAGTTAATAACTCACGATCGTGTCGTAGCAATCGGCGAATGTGGGCTCGATTACTACTACAACCACTCTGATCGCGCAGTTCAACGCGACATCTTTGCGGCACAGATTGCACTCGCCCATAAACACAAATTGCCGTTGGTCATACATACTCGCGAAGCATGGGATGAAACCTTTGAAATTCTCAACTCGTGTGGTGTGCCCGACCGAACTATTTTTCACTGTTTCACCGGTTCACCAGTTGAAGCAAAAAAGTGTCTCGACATCGGTGCATATCTTTCGTTTTCTGGCATCGTCACGTTTAAGAAGGCTCAAGAAATTCGTGACGCGGCAGAAGTTTGTAGCGCCGACAAAATGCTCGTAGAAACTGATAGCCCTTTTCTTGCACCCGTGCCACACCGCGGCAAATCGAATCAGCCGGCCTTCTTGGTTGAAGTAGGCGCATGTCTCGCCGAAGTGCGAAATGTTTCGTTAGAAGAGATCGCACGACAAACGACACAAAATGCAACGATTGCATTCCCTGGTATCGCTGCGTAACCTGAACATATTGTTACTTTCAACTTTTGAACGACGACGAATCGCCGTAGCGGCGATTCTTACGGTTCTTGTTTTGCCACTGTTTATGTTTAATAACGGCGATGAAACTCAAAATGCCGAGGTTGCCATATCGACAACCACCCAAGTTGACTCGGTTCTGAGTGAACCCTCCGAAGACGGGTCACTTGAGCCAATAATCCTCGGCGGACCATCACCGATTGTGCAAGACGGATCGGCGCAAATCGCTTATCCGGCTAGCAGTTTGACCGGCATCGAAGCAATTGCTTCGTTCAGCAATTTTGATAACGCCCCAGAAATTGTTTGCTACTTTCCCCAAGCGCCGCTTGGTATCAAGGTTTCTGTGCAGAATCTCAATAACGGACGAACGACAACATGCACAAATGTTTTCCGAACGTCTCTGCCATCGGGTGCGACGATGATTTTACACACAAAGGTTTTTGAGTCTCTGGCAAATCTTGTCGACGCGCCGATACCCGTAGCTGTTTCTTGGTAACTAATTTCTCGTGACTTTTTCTCGCACTGAAATTGTCGCGATGCTCGACAAGCACGGTCTTGCGCCGCGCCGCGCCTTCGGACAAAACTTCGTTGTCGACGCCAATACTGTGCACAAAATCGCGCGCCTCGCCGATGTCGGCGCGGGCGACTACGTGCTTGAGATAGGTGCGGGACTCGGCTCTCTTACTTTGGCGCTCGCTGAGACGGGTGCAAATGTGGTTGCCGTTGAGATCGACAATGGTTTGGTTGAAGTGCTGCGTACGAACACGAAGGGTCGTGAAAATGTTGAGGTACTTCACGCCGATGCAATGCAACTTGACTGGCAACCTTTGCTTGCCAAGTCAAATTGTTGGCATGTCGTTGCCAACCTGCCTTACAACGTGGCGACGATCATCGTCGCCGACCTGCTTGATGGCATCGCCGCAGTTAAACACATGTTGGTGATGGTGCAGAGTGAAGTCGCCGATCGCCTCGTGGCTCGTGCCGGCACCGAGGCCTACGGTGCAGTCAGCGTGAAGGTCGACTATTGGGCAAGTTCTAAAATTGTCGGACAAGTGCCGCCATCAGTTTTCTTTCCGCAACCACGTGTCGATTCAGCGCTTGTTGAAATTCGTCGTCGCGACAGACCGGGTGTTGAAGGTGTTGTCGCCAAAGAACTTTTTTCGCTGGTGCGTTCTGGTTTTGCCAAGCGCCGCAAAATGTTGCGTCGTGCGCTCGACTCGATTGCAACTCCAGACGATTTTGCAAAAGCAGATGTCAACCCGGAGTCACGCGCCGAGCAACTTGACCTGGCTGCATGGGGTCGTTTGCGCCGCGCAATCGACAGTCGCCTTTCGACCGCCAATTACAGCACCCCGAGCCACTAATAATGAGCCACCAAATCGTTTCACTCATCGCACCGGCAAAACTCACACTTTCACTTCGCGTCACCGGCATTCGGCCAGATGGCTTTCACCTGATCGACGCCGAAATGGTGACGCTTGAACTTGCCGACGAGTTAACTGTCGACACATCACGAACTGGTCTCGCAATCACTGGCAAGTTTGCCGACGATCTCGAAAACTCAAATGACAATCTCGTCGTGCGCGCACTTCGACTCGCCAATCGTCAAGCCCATGTGGTAATCACCAAAAATATTCCGTCCGGTGGCGGTCTTGGCGGCGGGTCCGCCGACGCAGCGGCAATCTTGCGTTGGGCCGGGTTTACCGATCTTGCAAGTGCAGCAAAACTTGGTGCCGATATTGCGTTTTGCATGGTCGGTGGCAGAGCGCGAGTGTCGGGTATCGGCGAAAATGTTAATCCGCTCAAAAAAGTTGCTAGAGAAATCACGCTCGTCGTGCCACCATTTCGAGTTTCAACACCCGCGGTCTATCGCGCTTTCGATGAACTCACTAGTTATTGCAAAACGCCGCTAAAACACGCGGGTGTCAACGATCTCGAGCCCGCTGCAATCAAAGTTGAACCACGGCTTGCAATTTGGAAAGAAAAAATCGCACAAGCGTGCGGCGTTGTGCCGACACTTGCAGGTAGCGGTTCAACTTGGTGGCTCGACGGCAACTTCGCCAACCTCGCCTCGCAACTTCCCGACGCCACAGTCATCTCCACCCACACCAACTAAAAGATCTCCTAATGCAAACCAAACCAACTCAAGCCGATTACTTCCGCAGTGATATTCAAGGCCTGCGCGGAATCGCAGTTCTGCTGGTAGTCATCTATCACACCGGCGTTGCTTTGCCGGGCGGTTACATCGGCGTAGACATCTTCTTTGTTATTTCAGGCTTCGTTATCACCCAGTTGTTGCTACGCGAAACAAGCGCAACTGGCACGATCAGCCTGAAAAGTTTTTACGAACGACGCATCAAGCGAATTTTGCCCGCAGTTGCGACTGCAATCATCGGCACCCTAATGCTGTCAATTTTTGCGCTTTCTCCTTTTGGTGAACAACAACAAGTTGCGCAAACTGCTCGTGCTTCAAGCTTTTTCGCTGCAAATTTCTACTTTTATCTGCAAGACAGTTACTGGGCGCTCGTAGAAAACCCGTTGCGACATCTTTGGAGTCTTGCAGTTGAAGAGCAATTTTATATTTTCTTTCCCGTACTTTTGTTTGCTCTTAACAAACTGAAGATACGCATCGGTTCGCGTTTATCAGTTGCGATTTTGGTCATTATTTCATTCACTTCTTTTGTCATCTCGTATCTACTTTCTATCGGTGAACAAATTTTGCCTAAGCCCGAACTTTTTGCATTTTTTGGCACACCATGGCGAATGTGGGAGTTTCTCGCGGGCTCACTAATTGCACTTGTGCCAAACACCCGAATTGCAGCCTGATCGA
>Ga0214923_10004246_pt1 | contig 17418 bp, 17 predicted proteins | sample LL1510_MetaG_FD_177993 | JGI IMG/M metagenome (GOLD analysis project Ga0214923, IMG submission 177993) | Freshwater microbial communities from Lake Lanier, Atlanta, Georgia, United States - LL-1510 | ecosystem: Environmental > Aquatic > Freshwater > Lake | place: USA: Georgia | collected... | reverse complement strand
TGGTTGGCAAAACAGATATTATAAAGAATTATTTGACATAGAGATTACTGATTCAAGAAAACAGGAAATTTGTTTAAACTATTTAGAAGGACTAGAATGGACTTTTAAATATTATACAGAAGATTGTCCTGATTGGAGATGGCGTTATAAATATAAATATCCACCTTTATTAGAAGATTTATATAAATATATTCCACACTTTTCTACAACATTTATTGAACCAAATACAAATAAACCGGTTAGCCAAGAATTACAATTATCTTATGTTCTTCCGCTAAATAGTTTACATTTGTTGCCTGAATCAATTTCTAAAAATCTTATTGAATTATATCCAAATAATTATAGATTAGACTATACTATTAAGCATGCTTATTGTAGATATTTATGGGAGGGGCACGTTGATCTACCTGAAATAAATATAAATGAATTAGAAAAAATAGTTAAAAAAGAATAAATATAATATTATATAAATATAATATGTCTCTTGCAACTCATCCAGTATATACCTCATTATCAATAACTGAGTTTAAACAAATTTTAGCAGTTATAGATGCCCCGGAACAGAATGCAAATGTGGCTATTATATTAAAATTTGGAGCAACTTGGTGTGGTCCTTGTAAAAATATTAAACAATTATGTGCTACTAGATTTAATGAATTATCAAATAAGATTACCTGTTTTGATTTAGATATTGATGAAGAAAACAATAATGAATTATACAGTGCATATGCTAGTAAAAAAATGATTAAATCGATTCCTACTATTTTCGCATATGTGTCTAATCCAGAGAGAAACTACGCTCATTGGTGGGCTCCTGATTTGTCTGTGAATAGTTCTAAACCCGAAGATGTTGAATTGTTTTTTAAAAAAATAAATAGTTTGACTAAGTAAAAACCAAGTAAATATTTTTTTAGATTTTGTTTGTTTTTTTTTTGGTTTTCCTTGACGACGTTTTGATTTTTTATGGCGACCTCGTGCATCATTTAGAGCACTAATCGCATCATTTGTTGCCCCATATGGTTTTTTATCTTGAAAATCTTCCACCCAACCACGCATCATAGAACTTTGTGGTTTAGCTTTATTTTCCTCTTTTAATATTGGCATCAAATTATTCCACCATGTTTGGTTAAGCACTGCCGTATTATGACAATCCAACGCAATATTATACATTTTTTTTGATATTGCTACAGTTTTAGCGCGATGCCTCATCATATCATTTCTATTTTGCAGTATATCAAAATATCGACCACTCACTTCAATTATGCTGCCAGACGAGGGCTCAAAAATATTGTGATACTGTGAGTGTGCCTCATTTGCTAAATTAATATCGCGGTCCATATAACCTTGTGCATCTGTCATCATTAAATTCGCTGTTCTAACAGTTTCTGCTATGGCATCTGTTATCTTGTCAAAAATTGTTTCATCCATTTGTTTATTACGTTTCCACTTTACGCTTGCTACTATTAACAACTTTGAATAATTTTCGTGTGCTGCGTTATATTCATCAATACGTGGTTTCATAAGAGTGTGTATATTATGGTTTAAATGAGCCATTTTAGTTATATAATATAGCTAAATATTATATAATAATATAGTATATAATGAATAAATCAAAAAAAATAAAAACAAAAACAGTTAAAAAAAACAAATCAATTATGAAAAAATGCGAACACTTTTGTAAAAAAGATTATATGCCTGAAATGGCTAAAATAAACGATAAACGCAGGAAAGAAGAAAAAAATCCATTAGCAATAAGAGTATATGATTTTCTTGATAAATATAACACAAAAGCAAAAGAAAAGGCGATTGAGTATAAAGGTTGTAAAAAAACATATTGTAATGAAAAATGTGAAGGATATAACTTTAATGGTGATGCAAAATTTCAAAAAAAGTTTCTAAAAACAAGAAAAAATGGATTTGATGACAGCTATTCAGCAAGGGAAATTAAAATGTTAAAAAAAAGAGGCGCTATTTCTGGGTGTTGGAAAGTAGGTAAATCATATAATTATGGGTATGATATTTTTCATAAATAATAACTTTATTATATATATGGCAACCAAAAAAGTAAGAAAAGGACCAACTGAAAGTGCAACCGCATTTAGTGTAGGAACAAAAAAAAAAGGTAATGATGGAAATTATTGGATAGTTGTGGCAACAAAAGCCAATGTGCATAAATGGCAAAAAATAACAAAAACAACAAAAACAACAAAAACAACAAAAACAACAAAAACAACAAAAACAACAAAAACAAAAACAAAATCCTCAACAATGAAACGCTGCGAAGACTTTTGTAAAAATGATTATAAAGAGCATATTATAAAACATAGAGAGAAAAATCAAAAAAAATATAATTATGTATATAGTGCTACAAATAAAAAAGATGAGTTTGGATACGCAACTTGTAAAAAATCATATTGTAATGAAAAATGCGAAGGATTAGATTTTTTTGATGATAATAAAAAAAATATTAAAAATGGCTTTATAGATACGTTTTCTAAAAAACAAGTTGAAATGTTAAAAAAAAGAGGCGCTCTCTCGGGATGCACAAATCCGCGAGGAGAGACGCAACTACTGGGGTTAGGTTAGTTGGTTAGTTTGTGATAATAAAGTAAAATAATAAATAACGTTTATTTAAATCGCAATTTATTATTAGTATATACTATAATTATGAATATGGATTTAAATATAGAAAATTATAATTTTAATGATTTATTAAAATTATTTAATCTTAAAAATAATTTTTGTGACAAGGAATTAAGGAATTGTTATAAAATAGTGGTCCAAACGCATCCAGATAAAAGTGGTTTAGACAAAAAATATTTTTTATTTTATACACAAGCATTTAAAATACTTAAAAAAGTATATGAATACAATAATAAAAAAAGTAGCATTTTAGACGAAGCTAAATCAAAAATAGAATATATAGGTTTAAGCGAAGCTGAAAAAGGAAAACAACTTTTAATAAAAGAATTGCAAGAGAAAAGACCAAAAGAGTTTAATAAATGGTTTAATAGTACTTTTGAATCTCTTAATTTAAATAATGATTCTAATGATGGATATGGAGATTGGTTAAAGTCTGATGAGGGGTTAACAGGGGATGGGGATAAAAAGTGTAGTTCTATGAATCAGCTCCACGATTTAATAAATAATAAAAAAAAATCATTATCTGCTCTAATAACTAGAAGTGAAGTTATGGAATATAATACATTAGGAAATAATAGTAATTTAGATAGTAATGTTAAAGAATATTCATCAGGCATTTTTAATAAATTACAATATGATGATCTTAAAAAAGTTCATTTAGAAAGTGTAATCCCAGTTTGTGAGAATGATTATGAAAAAATAAAAAAATTTAATTCAACCGAAGCTCTTATATATTATAGAAATAATCAAGATTTAAATCCAATTTCAAAAGAGAAAGCAAATGAACATTTAACAAACTATTATAATACTTTAGATAAAGAAAGCTGTGAATTGGCTTATAGACTAACAAAACAGGCAGAAGAGGCTGAAAAAAAAAATGAACTATTATGGAATTCATTAAGAAGCCTAAAATAATTATCTAATTATCTAATTATCTAATTATCTAATATATTATATATATAAAATATATAATATATAATATGAAAGTTGACAAACTAGTAATAATAATCATTTTATTTATAGGGGTATCTGCATTATATAAAAAGTTTAATTATCAAGAAGATAAAAGAAATAACAAATATTATAATTCATTGATAGAAACCTATCTTTTAAATAAAGAAAGCTTTGGGTTTTCATATAAACCAATATTATGGATTTATTTACAAAATGATTCACAAATCACTCCAGCAGTAAATAATCGTTTCTGGATTAATTTTGGCTCACGAAACTCAAGCAATTTTAATCAACCATATCAAATATATACAATTCAATCTATAATAAAGAATTGCTCAGATGATTTTAATATATGTTTAATTGATGATAGTGCTTTTAATATATTATTACCGCAATGGACAATTGATTTAAATAATGTAGCACAACCTATGAAAAGTCATATGCAAATATTAGCTTTAACCTCATTAATTAATGCTTATGGTGGGATGTGTATTCCTTCTTCTTTTGTATGCTTCAAATCATTACTGTCTATATATAATCAAGCAGTTGATCAAAATAAAATGGTAGTTGGACAATTATACAATCAAGTATGCAATGAAAAATTAGAAAAACCAACAATGGCCAATCCTATTTTTATGGCCGCGGGTTCAAATAATCCAATGCTTCAATTATTTCATAACTATTTATTGTCATTGAATGCAACCGATTTAACAAGAACACAAGATTTTTTAGGCTTGTCTAATTTATGGTTAGAAACAAAAATACAAACTAATGAAATAATATCGATTTGTGGTTGTAAATTAGGAGTTCAAAAAAAAGATAAAACATTAATTTATGCTGAAGATTTATTAAACTCGTCATATATAGAAATAGATAAAGAAGCTTATGGTATTTATATTCCGTGGGACCAATTAATTAATAGAAAAAACTTAGAATGGTTTGTTAAATTAACTCCTCAAGAAGTGCTTAATAGTAACACTATAATCGCAAAATATTTGTTAATACATCAATAATATAAAATATAAAATATAAAATATAATTAATTATTGTCTTCATTGTCTTCATTGTATTCATTGTCCTCATCGTATTCATTATCTTCATTCTCTTGAGTATATTGACTATATTGATTACATTTACTATATTGACTACAATGACTATATTCACTATAATTAAAAAAATTTGTATTAGCAATCTTAAGTTTATTAGTTTTATTAGTTTTATTAGTTTTATTAGCAGTAATATCAGTATTAGCACTATTAGTAGTTGAAGTATTATAAAACTTATCAATATATCTATAAATGCGGTTAACATCTAATTTTGAAATCTCATACCCTTTGCATATTTTATAAATTTGTTCTTCTGTATATATTTTTTGTAACATTATAAATAATGAAAACACATCTTTTTTATCAAGAAATAAAATATGAGATAATGTTTGAAGAAATATTTGATTATTGTATTCATTACTATATTTTGTTAAAACTTTTGTAAATCTTATATGCTGTAAATCTGGACAGTTTGGTAGCGTTTCTTTAAATAGTAAATTATTATAAAATATTTTAATTAAAAAACTCATTTCATTAAATTGCCAAATCTGTTTTTGAAATGTTATTCTATCTACATAATCTGATTCACAAATATTATCTAATAATTTAATGTATAGTTTGATGCTTTCTTTTTTGTCTATATAATTTAATTGTTCAATAATATTTTCGTGCCATAATAAAGCAATAATTGTTCTATCAGCGTCATTAATATTAATAGTATCATTATTATTTGAAATAATACATTTTTTATTAATTATTTTTTTAACAGTATCTTTAGTATCTTCCGCAATATTTTTAGACATTAAAAACTCCATATTTTCACTATTAAAATTATAATTATTGATATATAGTTTATATAATGTGAATAATAATCCTAAATCATTTTGAATATAATTTAAGACTTTTATTAAAATATTCTTTACTTTAATTATGTTAGGCATATATATTTCAATAATCTTAGTTAATTGTTTATTTGTTGGAGATGGTAGTTCTATTGTATAACAGACTTTAATTAATTCTGTAATTTTCTTATCTATATGATTATTGCCTATGCAAATAATTGGAATATATGAAATTTCTTCTAACTTTTGTTTTTTAGTTTTTTTAGGTCTAATTAATTTAATTAATGTATTTATACCTCCTTTATCACCATTGTTCATTGCATCGATTTCATCCATAATAATAACTAATGGTTTAGATTGTTTTGTAAAGAGAGATAATACATTAATATCAGACATATTATTATGTTTTATAGAGTCTATTATTTGTTTATTTCTAAAGTCGCCAGAATCATATAATATTATATCATAACCTAATGTTTCTAATAATTTTTTAACAAAAAAAGTTTTTCCTGAACCAGATGTTCCATATATATATATACCTCTTTGTATTGCAGTATTTTTTTTATTTTTTTGAAAATGATCTAAAAATGATTTTATATTTAATGCTATTTTATTTCTCTCTAATAAAGTATTAAAATCAATATTATTCATTGTTGATAGATTATAATAATTATATAATTATTATTTAATTATTATTTAATTCTTAATACTTAATACTTAATACTTAATAGTTAATACTTAATATTTAATAGTTAATATTTAATAGTTAATATTTAATACTTATTACATATTTGCTCTAATGTTGATCCTGCATTTGTAACCCCATTCCAAGAAACTTTACATTGTTTAGCCCATTTTAATTTATTACATAGGCCAGAGTGTCCTTTATAATCATTTGTATTAAAGTCCATACTATTACCTGACCCTATATTACAACTTCCTATTTTATTAACATTAACACATTTACCAGATTTTGATTCCCAATAATCAGGACAGTCGCTATCTACTGGAGGAAACGCAGTTTTGTATTTAGTTTTATACATCGCATATGCAACACTTATTAACATAATAATAAGTATAAACAACGCAATAAAAATTACAATTTTTTCAAAACTCATATAAATTACTATAATATTATATTTTCTTATATTATAATAATTTATATGAGTTTTGTAAATAATGGACGGATTAATATATTAGGACCAATTGGTCCTCAATTTCAATTTGCTGATAAAATCCCAGTAAAACAATGTATATCATATCGCGAAGCATTAGCAGGCCAATGGAGCGATTCTTATTTATCATTAGCGTTTTTTAGTAATGAAAATATGACAATAATTCAAAATGCAATAAGAAAGGGCGTATATGATAAATCAAACCAACAATTTATTATAGAACCACAAAATTGTAATGAATTAAAAATAATAATGAGAAGTATATTTTTACAACACAGTCATAATTTGCCAGTTGATATAAAGCATCAAATAATTACTTTAAATCAATTAGTAACAGTTTTTGCTATAGAACAAATATATAAAGAAATGATTGCTTATATTAAATATACGCGCGATGCTAGCACAATGGCAGTTCCAATCTCAATGCCTATTAATACTAGTAATAAAAATAATACTTTAGAAATGAGGCCATTAATGTAAATAAAGTTTAAGAAAAACAATATAAATTAAACAATATAAATTAAAAAACAATATAAATTAAAAAACAATATAAATACTATACTCTATTTTATTATAGAGTATGGATGCCCGAGCGGTTTAAGGGGGTAGACTCAAGATCTACTATCGAAAGATGCGTGGGTTCGAATCCCACTCCATACAATAGTATATTTTTTATACTATTGTATATATTAATATTAATATTAAAATATTTTAATATATTAATAGAAGTTATGGGCAAATGTGCGCCTGGTATGGTTTGTATAGAAAATATAAGTATGTTATACATAATTATACTTGCTAGTATATTATTACTTGTAGTCTATTATCATAGTAATCGCAATATCTATACGACAAGCAATAGCAATAGCAATAGCAATAATGCGACTGACAGTATTTTTCCTAGAGCAAATTATGGTTACTCAAATGTTAAAAATGATATATTATTAAATCCATATGAAGGACCCACGAGAGATACTAGATTATTTCCAAACTTAAATATTAATACTTTAAAGATGCCTATTAATATTGAAACACAATCAGTAGATACAAATTATAGACAAATAGGAATATTAACAAGGATAGATAATACAAAAGAGATGATATTACCGTTAATGGGTAGACCTTTAATTACTCATAGAGATAAATGGAACTTTTATACGATTGGAGAGAACAATATGATAAAAATCCCAATTCATCATAAAGGAGTTAATTGCACTACATCTTTAGGATGTAATGATTTATATTCTGGAGATATTATAAAAATAGATGGTTATAACTCAGATTTTAAAGTAACACTATATGAGAATAATACGTTAAAATATATTCCATACATATAATAAGAATATGGTATCAACCGCTTGCCGTAGTATTCTCCCAGATTTATTGATTACAAAAGAAAATTGTGGTTGCTCTGAGTCTACTTCTCGTTATAGAAGAATAGCTCGAAATGCTATTCTACCATTTTATTATGATTGCACCGGAGTTAGTAATTCTAACAATTTAGAGAATTGTAAGAAGATTTTTTTTATAAAAAACCCAACGTTTTATGCTGGGACAAGTTCTGCGATTTCTTCGTCTGAATTGACGCAAGCAATGCGTTATTCAAAATTAGCTCGTAATGTCTCTAAAACGCCAGAAGGTAAACGAAGTAATTTAAATATTTCATATTTGACTCATATTATTATAAGTCCTATTAATACAATTTGGTATGATGGACCTGTTAAATATAATTTGGAAAAACGGGCTTGTTAAATAATTTAGAAAAATCAAAAAATAATATTTAAGTATTTAAGTATTTAAGTATTTAAGTATTTAAGTATTTAAATATTTAAATATTTTAGAAAATTATTAATAAAATTAAAATTTTATATTACAATAATATAATAATATAGTATGCACAAAATACAAAGGTCAAAAGTAGATGGTAAATATCATATTAAAGGAAAGACATATGATAAATTAGTTGGTAAACGAGCTGAGGTCGGACATGGTAATGCATATAAAACTGCAGGGGGACTTACAGTTGATGATTTAGTATATGTAAAAGGTAGGTGGAAGTCTAAAATAAAATATGAAACTGCAAAAAAAGAACTTCGTTTACAAAAACATGGTTATTTTACAGAAAAAGGAAAATTTGGTTATGTTAAGAAATCTAAAAAAGTTAAACCGCTCCAGTTAAATCTTGAAGAATTAGATAAACTTAAAGAATCTAGTTCAAAACGGTTACACGGTATACGCTTACCAGATCCTCAACTCATTCCGTCACCTCATTCACCATCTTATTATGGTTCTAAATATAAATCTAGATCTTATAAAAAATCTAAATCTAGAAATTCTAAATCGTTTAAAAAATCTAACAGATCTAACAGCTCCAATAGATCTAACAGATCTAGCCGCTCTAATCGCTCTAACATATCTAGCCGCTCTAAATAAATCAATATAAGGAAGTAATATTTGATAATAACATTATAGGAATCATAGCAAGGTCTACATCTAATTGTTGCGAAGATATATGTTTTTTTATAAACATGTCAAAATAGTTTTTATTAATTAAAATAATATTTTTTTTACAATGAACTATATAATCATTGTATAATTCATATAATGATATAAAACTATGCATAGCTTTATACTCTATAATTTTTTTATTTAAAAAGGTAATAATATCTTGTTGTTTATTCCATAAATTACAAGATATACCAGTAATATATGATCCGTCAATTATAACATCTGGATAAAAATGTTTAATTATATTTATTAAGGATAAATCATTAATATCATTATTTTTATATGATATTCCAGTATAATTTTTAAATAGTATACAAATCTCGTCTATTTCTAAATAGTATTCATTGGTATCTTCAGTGATTGTTTCATCCCAAAAAATTAAAAATTTCGAGACAAATGGAATTTTAGTACTCGTATAATCCAAAAATCCTTCTTTTTCTTCATTATATTTTAATTTTAATTTTAATAACTGTTTTAACGTATTTTGAGGAATTATATAAGGCATTTTAATTTCATCTAAATATAGTTTCCATAAATATAACATATTTTTCATAGAAATAATAGAATTTGTGGATTCTTGAATATTTAAACTAATAAAATAGTCTACTATATTTTCTTTTGTATTATTTTTTAAAAATAAGATTCGATTTACAATATCAATCGTATTTATTCTATCTAAATATGAATCTGCTGTTGTAAATCTATTTGAATAATAACAACTTACAATGACTAAATCTATCAAATGTTTAAATATAATATCATTAATATCGTGATCATAATTATTATTTTTTGTAACTAAAATACGACATTCACTATAGTTATGATCGTGATATTTAAATTTAAAACAATTCATTACAGAAATATGGCCAAAATATTGACTTCCAATATTTTCAATAGTTCTTAATAATACTTTAGCATTTGCAGATATAATATTTATATTTGTCGGTTTTTTCAAAATAATATCGCCAATTATAGTTAAAAAATATTTAATCTCTTCTTTTGTTTCAAATATATTTAATAATATATTTTGAATATTTTGAATTGTATTTGATTCTGGTAATGAATTCAAAATAGATATCTCTTTTATATTTTTTATAATTGATGTTTTAATTTTATACTTCCAAGGCATTAAATTTGTATTATTTCTTAATTTTAATAATATATTATAGATAATAGTGTCTTCTTTTATTATATTATAGTGATCATTATCATAACAAAAAAATATTTCACTTGTACTATTATAAAAATATTTATTGCTATTTATAAATTGTTTAATAAAATTATTTTGCGCATCTTGTCTTTCTTCTTTATCTAACATATTTTTTTTAGCAATAACTAAATAATTTGGTAATTCAATTAATACATAATTTTTGAGCTTTTCATATATTTGTGGATCGTTATTATACAAACTATTTAATTCATCTATTTTATCGTGTAATTGAGTTAACATTTAGTTATACTATTTATAACTCTTTATATTTGTTTATATTTGTTTATATTTGTTTATATTACTTCTGCTTTTTTGTCAGTATTACTTTAGTTTTAGGTTTAGATTTACTTTCACTATCAGGTCCAGTTCCACTTCCAATTCCAGTTGGTTCATTATTTTTGTTTAGAAATTTCATATATTCCTCTTTAAACTCTTCCAGCTCTTCTAACCAAATAGTCTCAATAGTCTTGGATTCTAATACTCTAACTTCAGTTTCTTTGTTATTTTTTTCTTTTAAATGCTTAGCTACATTTTCTTCGCTCACACTATCAAATGGCATTTTTGTAAGATAATTAAACGGATGTTCTAGATTTTCTGGGTTTGGATCAAAATTATGGCTAATAAGTAATTCTACAATTTCAGAATCTTTTTTTTTACGCAAATCGATTTGATTTTCTAAAAGTGCTAAAATAAATCGCGCTTTATTGGATAAAATAATCAATTCATTTTTAAGCTTATTAATTTGTTTTTCTTTTCTAATAATATAATAATTATATCTAACTGGATAATAGTCTTCAATAATAGAACTTGCTGAGTCATATTTTTTAAGATGTTCTTTATTATCAAATAAATGCATATTATTGGTTGAATATGTGGTATATAACTTTAATAGCTTTTCTAATTCTGTAACCTTTTCATTACAATTGCCACTAATATCAGTTGTTTGCACTAGTAAATTATCCAATAATCCAGGATAAAACTCAATCACAAAATTAACACTTGATTCTGTAGACATATCGCTATAATCTTTAATAATTTTATGGTCTTTATTATCCATAATTGTCTCGATAAACTCTTTATAATCTTGCGTCCAAACACCAATAGGTAGTTCTGTAATATTAATTTTATTCTCATTAATTTTAGTATATATGCCTTTAATTAAATATTTTTTAGGTGCAATTAATTCAATCGTTCCTTTAAATCCATTATAATATGGTGTAATTTCAATATTATGTTCTTTTTTAGTTAACATTAATTTTAATTTTTCAATAATTTGAAATACATTATAACACATAATATCACTGCTAAATCCAGTTCCAATACCTTTTGAACCATTTACTAATACCATTGGAATAATCGGCACATAATAAATTGGTTCTACTTGTTCTCCATCGTCTTCCAAATATTCTAGAATAGGATCATCTTCAGGGCGATAAATTAATCGTGTAATAGTATTTAATTTTGTATAAATATATCTTTCAGATGCAGCGTCTTTGCCACCTAACAGTCTAGTTCCAAATTGTCCATTTGGCTCTAATAAATTAATATTATTTGAACCAATAAAGTTTTGTGCTAATCCTACAATTGCAGAGTTTAAACTTGCTTCACCGTGATGATATCCAGAGTGTTCAGAAACATAACCACTAAATTGAGCAACTTTAATTTCAGTTGTTAAACGTTTTTTAAATGCAGAATATACAATTTTTCGTAAGCAAATCTTCAATCCATCCATAATATTACAAATAGACCGTTCATTATCATATGTAGAATAGTGAATTAATTCTTTATCAATAAAATCTTGATATGTAATATACTTATCTAGAGTGTCGACATACATACTTCTGTCATAGTTAGATAACCACTCTTTTCTATCATCTGAACGTTTCTTATTGAAAACCATATCTATTTTTGTTGAAGATTCTTCTCCAGTAGATTTAAATCCTACAATTTTTTTATCTTGAAAATATTCTTTAAACTCTTTGCCAGTGCTAGTTCCTAATCCTTTATAATATTTAATAACCCATTGTTTTGTATCATTGGTTTGCTTCCAAAGATTGAACTCTCCTTCATTATAAAATTGTTTTATTGTTTTTCCTTTTGTTGCTTTTAAAATTGGTGTATTCATGTAACCAATAAAGTCTGGAATAGTAATTAATGAATGCCAAAGTGTATCAAATAAATTAATACATAATCCTTTAATATGACTTCCATCTAAATCTTGATCTGTCATAAATAATACTTTACCATATCTTAATTTTGTAGCAATATCACTTTCAGTATATTCTTTACCGTGTTCTAATCCCAAAATTTGCTTAATTTCTGTTATCTCTTTATTGTTGCTTATTTTAGTTAGAGTTTCTCCACGTACATTTAATAATTTTCCTTTCATAGGATAAATACCAATAATATTTCTGTCTTCTTTAGATAAGCCAGAAACAATACCTGCTTTAGCGGAATCTCCTTCACATAAAATTAATATACAATTATTAGATTTTGGAGTTCCAGCATAATTTGCATCAATTAATTTTGGAATACCTCTAATTGATTTGCTTTTACATCCGTCTTGTTTTTTTAATACTTTAATATCATTTATTTCAGTAGTTTGACATACTGCATCCAATAATCCCATTTTAGCGATCTTTTCAATAAACTTATCACTGACCTCACAAGATGAACCAAACTTAGTAATTGGTGTATTCATATAATCTTTGGTTTGACTATCATAACTTGGATTTTCAATATCACAACGGATAAATAATAACAGTTTTTCTTTAATTGTAGTTGGTTTAACATCCAATTTCTTCTTGAGTTTAATATAGGCTATAATTTTTCTTGTTATTTGATTTAAAATATATTCAACGTGTTTTCCACCTTTTGGAGTATAAATGCCATTTACAAATGATACTTGAGAAAACTCTCCTTCTTGTGAGAATGCAACGGCATATTCCCATCGGTCATTTGCTTCTTCGTATTTCATCTCATTTGCTCCAACAATAATTTTAATATATTGTTGGAAATTTTTTACTGGAATTACTTCTTTATTTAATTTAACTTTAATACCTTTATCAGTTACAGCTGCAATATCATAGACTCGTCTTTTTAATAATGCAATAATATCACTACTTAATCCATTAACAAGACCAAGACGTTTATAATCTGGTTTAAACTCGATTTTGGTATATGGTTTATTTTTACATTTAATAATCTTAGGCTCTCCAATTACGTCTAAATTATTTTTAAACTCTTGCGTGTATTTAAGTCCGCGAACAGAATCAATTGTTTCAATAGAACCCCACGTTGACCAAATTAGTACTAATTTAATTCCAAACCCATTTTTTCCACCAACAATTTTTTTTTCATCTTTATTATAATTAGTAGAAGTTCTTAAATGGCCAAATATTAGTTCTGGAATCCATACTTTATATTCTGGATGCTGCGCAATATCAATTCCGCTGCCATCATTAATCATTGTAATAATTCCGTCATCACTAATACTTATATCAATATATGAAACAGGAATAACCTCTTTGTTTTCATTTAATGCTTGCTGCATTCTGACAACGTGGTCACGACAATTAACAATTCCTTCATCAAATAATTTGTATAATCCTGGGTTATACGTTATCTGTTTTTTAATAATACTTTGCTGGGTATCTGAATAAATATATTCATTAGACTCAATATTTTCAACAGATCCAATATAAGTATCTGGATTATCTAATATATGTTCTTTATCTGTTTTTTTTTGATACTTATTTAAAGTATTCATCATTAATGTATTAATGTTTTTATTTTTAACTTATATTTTCAATTTTATTTTATTTTATTAGAATTATTCTAATTAATTCTAATTCTAATATTCTAATAATTCTAATAATTACTATTTAAAGATTTTTTTAAAATATATTTGTATAATGAACGAAAGCTCTAATAATATTTTAACAATACAAACAATACAAATAGCGCCATTTAGAACATTAATGACTGCTTTAAAAGATATACTTTTAGAGACAAATATTACGTTTCAACCAGATGGTATTAGAATAATTAATATGGATAAGTCGCATACAATATTAGCTCATCTATTTTTACAATCAGAAAACTTCGAAGTTTTTGAATGTAAAAAAGATAAAATAGTAATTGGTGTCAATATGTTTCACTTATTTAAATTGATTAATACAATAGATAATGATGATACATTAACATTATATATTGAAGAATGTGATTATGTGGATGGTATTGTTCATCATTTAGGTTTAAAATTTGAAAATGGAGAAATCAAACAATGTAAAACACAAAAATTAAGACTTATTGAACCAGATAATGAAGAGTTAGCAGTTCCGGATGTTACATTTTCATCTATATTAAATATTCCATCTACTGACTTCCAAAAAATTATTAGAGATCTTAGTATTATTTCGGATAAATTAGAAATAAAATCAGTAGGAAATGAACTAATTTTTAAGTGTCAAGGGCAATTTGCAATTGCAGAAATTAGACGTTCAGAAACAGATGGATATATGGAGTTTATACAAAAAAATCCTAATAAAATAATTCAAGGAGAGTTTTCACTTAAAAACTTAGGTTATTTTATAAAATGTACTAATTTATGTAGTCAAATAGAAATTTATTTAGAAAATGATCTACCGCTTATTGTAAAATATAATGTAGCTTCATTAGGTGATATTAAATTATGTCTTGCTCAATTACCTCCTTCTTAAATAATAATTATTTTTATGAGTTTTCTTTTTCTTTTTCTCTTTTTTTGTTTTAGTTTTGGTTTTGAGTTTGAGTTTTCGCCCCTTACCCTTTAAAAAATACTTAGTAAATGCAGTAAATCTAGAAATAGGATTTGCTAACCTCTGAACCATAATTTGTAAATCACTAGGTTTAGGTACCAAATTTTCTGCAGGTAAAATAAATATAAGTTTAATAAGTTCTGGATCATTTATATATTTTTTTGGTGGGGTTTTTTTATAATCAGCTAATATATTCCACTGGAGTTTATTATCTTTTATAATATCATATTTTAAACTAGGATCAGCATCTATAAGAATACTCCAATCTTTTTTGCCACGACCCCATGAGTTTTTTACAATTAAAGAATCATCGTCTCTATCAATGTCTGATATTATAATAGCGTGCTCAGCTATTTCAAGTATTACATAGTATCCTCGTAGTATGACAGCTTTAATAGTGTCAAATACATTTTCATAATGATAACCACTTTTAATACTATTCCTAGTGCGGACAATAGTTGCAGTCGGCATTTGTAGCATTAAACTATTAGTCTCATATATATCTAATGTAAAATTTTCTAAGTTATTAGAAACAACTATTTTTGGATTAAACGTAGTAGTTAGCATTTGGCTTCTAATACTAGAAAATAGATCTACCAATTTTTGAATAAGGTCATTAAACATACTTGTATCAGATTCTGTATATGTTTTTTTATTATTATTATATTTTAAATTTTGTTCTATCATATCGCTAGTTATTTCTTGCCTTAATATATTTAAAATGTGTTTACATGATTTATAAGAGTGTCCGCCATCACATCCAAACTCTATTGTTATACAGTTATAAATATAATGAAATAATAAAGCAGATAAATCCCTATTAAAAGATTTATGACCCGCTTGTAAAATACAATCAAAAATTGTCATTGTTTCATTGCCACATATAACTGTATTATAATAGTCATCACTTTCTTCATTATCTTCTGAAAAGAATGTGCTAAATTTTACTTTTATTACTCTTGTTATAAGTCTTGTTGTTGCGTGTGCAAAACAAGTTTTATGATCTCCTTGATATCCTGTCCAGATAGAAGGAGCCCTTGTTGGTTTCTCATTTGTTTGCGGAATAAAATTAGGCACTGTAGGCATAAAATAATATATATAATAATATATATTATTATATATATTATTATATATTATTATATATAATTTTATTTTTTACCTGTTTGCTTTCTTTTTAACCTTATTGATTTTTTTCTTGACGTGATTTGCCTTTTTTTTGAGAATCTGGTTGACATTGTTTGCTTTTTTTGGATTCTTTTTGACCTTATTTTTGACCTTATTTTTAACCTTATTTTTAACCTTATTTTTTTATTTTTTTTACCAGCATCTACGCCTTTTAATGTTTTCAATGATTTAAATCTAAAAGGAACAATAAATATTAACTCAACGAGTATAGGAGACCAAGTTGGATCTCTAGGTGGCGGATCATTTAAATATTGTACTAATGTTTCCCATTTTAGTATACCATATTCTGTTAGATTAATATCTCCAGCTTTCCATGTCCTAGCCATTGGTCCCCAAGAATTTTTTATAAGTAAATTATTTTCATTAGTTCCTGTAATTAAAACAACGTGATGATGCAATATAAGTAGTACATAAAATCCGTGTGATGTTACCATTTTTATTGTTTCTAATACATTAGAAAATGTGTAATCTCCATTTTTTGGTATGTCATGGTAATAGTAAACCGATTTAAAAGGTTGTAAATCACAAGATCTAAATCTTTCAGGAGTAAAAGTTTTATCAATTAATCCTCTTCTAATAGAATTAAATATGACGACTACTTGTGCAATCAGCTCACTAAACATAACTTGTTGTGCCGGAGTGAACCTGGCTCGATTGTTTGCTCGTAAATTTGCTTGAGTATACCTTAGTACAGCTTTAATAAAAGTATCAGAAAATTCATAATATAATAGATTTGTAAAAAGGTTATCAAGAATAGTATGTGGATGATCTTTTGATTTATTATTTATTGGTTTTAATGTCGTATAAATAGAATGAAACAATATAGCTGATAAACTCTCAGAATCCCAGTCTATTATACTATTCTGTGGGTTTGTTTTATACTCCATATATAAGTCATCCCAACTTGTTTTTTGTTGAGCTGATTCTTTATTTTTTACACCTTTGCACATTTAAAACGCCGATTTTAAGGCAGATAATTTTTTAGTTTCCGTGTTCTATTTGATGGTTTCTTGACATATTTTTCTGTTCTATTATATGCTCCCTTAAATATATTTT
>Ga0214923_10004245_pt1 | contig 17419 bp, 9 predicted proteins | sample LL1510_MetaG_FD_177993 | JGI IMG/M metagenome (GOLD analysis project Ga0214923, IMG submission 177993) | Freshwater microbial communities from Lake Lanier, Atlanta, Georgia, United States - LL-1510 | ecosystem: Environmental > Aquatic > Freshwater > Lake | place: USA: Georgia | collected 2015-10-15 | reverse complement strand
TTAATCAATTAAATTCTAAATAATTTAATTTATTAAACATTTTAAACGTTAAATTAATAAAATAATTGATAAAGTTAGAACTGTCAATATATTAATATTAATATTGTATTTTAATTTATGTAATTAAAATAATATTATTTATAAGAAGATTTTAAAATCCTCTTATAAAAAAGAATAACTAATTTATTTATATAACTACATCAATATTTCTAATAAAATTTCAAAAATATCATAAATAAATTAATTTATATAAATATCATTATATTGTTATTATTTATATATTATAATTAATATAATTGTTTCAATAAAATCGTAATTTTTCATTATTTTATTTATTAGATTTTATATATATACTGTCTATTAATTATTTATTATTATATACTAAGAAGAGGATCTTAAATCATTTTCTAAGTATTATTATTATTTATAAATTTATAATAATGATTTCTTTTACAATCAATTTATTATTTAATTAAATCTATATATATAAATCTATCAACTAATTTATTAATTCTATATATAATATAATAATATTTATACAAATTTTATTAATAAATTATTATTATATTATTTAATTCATAAATATTATGAAATCTATTGAGAGTGTATAGCGAACGAATATAAAAAGAATATTTCATTCAAAACTATATATAATCTTAATACCTTTCGTATAATTAATAGTATACGAAATAATAAAAGAATGAATTATAAACGTTGAAAGGATTTAATAACAAATTATATATTCATATGTATTTATACATTTATATTTTTATTTTATTCTATTTTATATAATTGTTTAAATCTTTATATATAGAGATTTAAATATATTTATTTGTAAATATATTAATAAACGATTATAATATAAATTAATAACAGTTTTACATTATTTTCGCATAAATTATTAATTGTATATTAATATATTATTTTATTGTTATTTTATTTATTATATATATAAGTATCAATATTAGTATACAAAATTGCTTTATATCAAAATTTTACTATTATATATATAGAAGTTTCATAATTATTAATAAATAATTTATATATATAGTTATAATAAGTTTATAAAATTTATTTACATATTTAAATATTAAATCATTCATTATTAATCAAATTAATTATTAAAGATAACTAACATTTATTTATATAGCGTAGCTTACACTCCTAAGTCTTTATAAGAGGTTTTTAAGATTCTCTTGTAAGTAATATTTATAACTATTTATTATTAATTTATATCATAATATATATAGTTATAATATAGTTTATTAAATCTTATTATATAATATATGAAATATATTTATTATATTAATATTATAAAAATTCGCAAATTTATTACCAATTTTAATCATTAAAATATTAAATATTATTTATTAATTTCATAATATTTATCAAATTAATTATTATTTATAGTAAGAGTTTAAGATCTTTTTCTAAGTTTTATATTATTTAATTATGTTATAAATGATATAAAATCGTTAATTCATTAATTAATGTTATTGTTATTATATATCTATTCATTTAATTTATTTAATCGCGTATTTTTAGTTTATATTTAAAATAATTACGAGTATTAATCATGATATATTATCTATATTTATCTTGAATTTCGTAAATAATTAAATCAATAATAATATATTTTTATTAATTAATTTTATAAATAATTAAATCTATAATATATTTAATTATTATTATTATATTATGATTTTAAAATTTATTAATTATTTTATTATTTTCTACAATTTAAAGTGTAGAAAGATATTAAGAATAAATGGATCATTAATTAACTTATTTATCTAGAATTTCATAAATAATAAACATTTAAAAGTTACGTTTTTATATACAACTATAAATAAATATTATATTATATTATTATATGATATGATTTAATAAATATTATAAAATTTTAATATCCTATTATTATTTATTTATTAATAATATTTTATTGTTAATTTACTTTTATATAAATCATAATAAATTATTATTAAATCTCAAAATTGTGTATTTATAATTAATATTTTATATACGTTTTATAGCTTAATTGTTTATTATCTCTAATTTCATATATATAATTTAAAAAAAATATTATTATATAATTATAAGAATAAATATAATAAGATATATAAATATATAATTATATTATATAATAAGTAGTTAATAAATGGTTTTCATTTTATTTATTATTTATATTTATAAGATGATTTTAAGATCTTATTCTAAGTGTTTATATATAAAAGTTCTATAAAAATTACTATTTTTTAATAATATTATTAATAGAAGAATTAATATAACATATTTATATTATAGTACTATTGTAATTAATCATTATCATATTATAAAATTAAATCATAATATATTATATTAATTCATTTATTATCATATTATACGTTATATAAAATTATATATTTATGATTCTAATAATCATATAAATAAGATAAAAATGATAAAAATTAATAAATAATGCCAGTATTTCTTTTTAATATAATCTATAATTAAATCACAATAATTATAATAAATTAATAATATTAATAATCATATTATATAGTTAATAGTTTATAGAATTAAAATATTATTATATAATAATATATTAATAAATAGAATAAAATTATAAATTTTGATAATATTATAACATTTATAAATAAAAACTATTAATATATTATCATTTTATAAAGTTACTTATATATTATTATATGAATTCATATAAATAATGATTTTTTTTTAATATAAAATATACATAATTCATAATAGTTATAATCATAATAATTAAAATTTAGATATTATTTATTATATTATAATTTTATAATATTTATTATTATATTATATTGTTAATAATATATTAAATTGAAATCTTATAATTAAAATTTTATAATTTTAATAAATCAACAATTTATATATAAATATATAAGTCATAAGAGTTATAAAAATTGCGATTTTTATCATAATATAATAATTTATAAACTAAACTACTATATATAAATTATAATAAATGAATATTATAAATATTTTGAAATAATTAAATTTTTAAACATTAACAATACAAATCAATTTATATATAATTTATTAATAATTATAAATCAGTTTATATATATTTATATATCAAAATAACATTATAATAATATTATATTATTATTTTATTATCTTATTATATAATTACTATTTAATTAGTATTTTAATTAAATCAAATATAAAATTTCCAAATTCTAGAGAGTGTATAGTTCGCTATACGTTCACGTATTATTATCAATAATAAATATGATTTTAATGATTTTTTATAAATAGTAAGAATATTATTTTTATTAGGAAATGAACGTAACTAGCGCTTTTAAAAAATACATAAAATTAATGATTTTTATTGATTTTTTCTTAAATATATGAATTTTTATGTGTTATTATTAATTTAATATTTATAAAAGATAACGTGACTAGCGTAAATAATTATTGTATTAATATATCAATATATCCATAAATGATGATTTATAAAGTATTTTATAAGTAATTAATAATTAAATAATATATTGATTTATGAAAATATTTATATATAATCGCTATTTATTATTTTTATAATTATTATTATTATTCATTATATATAAATCATAATAAACAAATATTAATTAATTTTATCTTTATAATATAATAAGCGATTTATCACTATTTATTATATTATATATTATTATATTGATTTACTATTAATTTATCAATAGATTTATTAATAATTATTATCAATATTATACAATAATATTATATATAGATTTATCAATGAATTAGTATCGTTATTATGAAATATAATAAAAATATTGAATTTTTATCATTATATAATATTTTTGAAATATTATATTATATAATAATATTAAACTTCTATATATAAAATAGTGATAATATTATAATAATAAACACATATGATATTTATGTTATAAACGATTAATTAATTTATAATATAAATATATAATATTATAAACGTATTAAAATTTAATAATAATAATATGAAACTTGTATATAAAATATTATAATATTAATTATCAAAAGATAACGTACATTCGTATTAATATAAGATAATAATATAATATTTATAATATTGTAATTATCAATAATAATAGTTAATATTTTTTATATATAAGATCTGAATAATTTTAATAATTAAATTCATAACAATATTATTAATAATAATTTTATGATTATTTAACATTATTTATTATATTATATGATAAATTATAAATAAATATAAATTTGTTATTTATATATTGAATTTAATTAATTATATATTTTAATAATATTAATAATGAAATATTACTATTAAAATTCTTTATTCTTTCGTAACTAGTTACTAAATTATAGGAATTGTAATGATATTTATACTATAAGTATATTAAAAATATATTAATTTATCGATATTATTAATATTTATTTAATGATTTTATTTATATTTATTTATCGATTAAATGTTATTATTATTATATAAAGATTAATAATGTTTATATAATAAAATTTAATATAAAAGTATAATATGAATTAATTAATATTTATAAAAATATTATAAATTAAAAGAAATATATATAAAATAAAGAAACATTTATGGAAAATATAGATATTTAATAATTAAATGATGTAATAGAAGAAGAAAATTTATTATAATAATATAAAAATGAAATTAAGGAATTTTTATAAAATAATACTGTATAAAATTGTACTTAAAGAAGTTAAGAATGGTATAGATAAAGATAAAAATCATTTGGAGGTTCAGAAATATCAAATTTAATGTATGTTTCTGAAAAAAAATATACTACATAAAATAACTTTTTTAAAGAGAAAATATTGATGTCATCTGGAACAGGTTCTACTATAAATAAAGAAAGTTAAATTATTATGGATTGGGGTACATTTTTTGAACCTATTCATAGAGATATATTATAATTTATTTTTGAATGTTCTATTCAAGAAGCATCATTATGTAAAGGTTAAGGAATATTATTAGGAACACATTAATCTCCAGATGGAATATCAATAATAAAAACAGATAAATTTTTATAATATGTAGAAATAAAAACATTAAATAATAAATAAATATTTAATAAACCTTATTTAAAAGTTTTAATAGAATAAAAAGCTCCTACTTATAGAAATCCAATTTAAGGTATTGTTCCAGATAATTATATTGGTTAAGTAAAATTAGGATTATCTACATTTAAATTTACTGATATTGGTTTATATACTGATGGTAAATTTAGAATTTGTAATTCTAAATAATTTAATACTAAAACATATAATAAAAGTATAATTATATAAAAAACTATTAATACTATATAAGATAAATAACCTTAATATATTGGTTATTGTGTTTTTGATAAATTAAGTTCTGCTTTATTAGGAGTTTAAGGTGATTTTTCAAATAATATTAATTAAGAATTATTTTTAAAAATGATGGAATTAATAAAAATGAATTAATGTAAATATGAACCTATTTATTTTTAATTTGATAATTTAAAAGATGCTTTAATATATGAAAAATAATTAAAATAATAAGATTAATCATATTTCGGATGGAAATTAGTTGATTTAACTTTTACAGGAGTTGAAAAATCTATTGGATTTGATAAAATATGTAGTTTATTTGTTATTTTTGGGTAATAAGTTTTAGAAAAAAGTATTTAATGTAAAGATTTTCCTTAATAAGAATATTAAATTATTAATAAATTTAGTAGACTAATTAAAAAATTAGGATTACCTTTAATACCTTCAGATGAATAAGATTTATGGTTTCATAATCATGAATTAACTATTATTTAATTTTTAGAATAAAATTATTATGATGATTGGTAATCTATATATGTATTATTATATATTTTATTATCATCTAAAAATTAATAATTATAATAAAAAGCTAATTTATATATAAATAAAGCTTAATTATTATGTTAAAATGATGAAGAAAAATCATAACTTTTAAATACATTATTATAATAATTATAAACTGATTCATATATTAATTTAATTAATAATTAAAATAATAATATTTAATCTAATATATAACATAAATGTATTTAATCATTTGATAATTCTAAAAAATTTAATAATAAACTTATTAAATCTTCTAAAATATCTAAATTTAAAAATATTAAATCATTAAAAAATAATAAATATATTAAATTATCAGTATAATAATTTAATGAAAATTTAAAAAAAAATTAATAAGAATTAGATAATTTTAATTAATAATAATTATTAAATATTAATAATAATATTAATAATAATAATACTAATAATAATATAAATGATAATAATATTAATAATAATATAAATGATAATAGTTAATAATCATCATCATCTGGATAAAGTCCTTTAAATGAATCTTTTCATTAGTAAAATTAATACTTATAAACTAAAGGACTTTTATTTGAATAAATGAATAGTATTTTAGAATAAGATAAAAAATAAATTTAATAAAATTAAAAATGATTTATTTATTCATTAAAATTTTCTTTACAAATGATTTATTAAATCTTCTCTTAATAATAAATTAACTTCAGAATCTTATAATAAATTATTAGGATTTTCTTCTGATGATGTGAATAACATAATTCTTGATAATAATTTATCTATTAATTCTTAATTATTTAAATTTGATTAAACAATTAAATTTAAATCTCTTATATCTAATGGATGTAATCCAAATAATTTATAAACTATTTTTTTTAAATTTTTATTTTATACATCATTAGATATTAAATGATCATCTAAATCTGTTATTTTTTACATCATATCATCTGCTAAACTCTATTAATAATTTAATATCGTTTATACTTTTATGTCTTAAATTTATTCAGGTAATTCTCCAGTTTTTATTACATATTCCATTTATTAATAAGTTTCTTCAGATAAATCATCACACGCTAATATTATAGGTGCTAGATATAATGATCTTTCTACATCACTAAATAATAAAGTTTTAATTAATAAATTATTTTGTTAATTTTTTTGTAATTAATAAATTAAAACACTATTTAATTTTCTAAATAATTCTTATTATTCTAAATCATTTAATTATTTAATTCTTATAAGTTTCCATAAATTAAATATTATTTTTGATGCATTTTATAATTTATTTGCTATATTTTCATCATTAATTTATTCGAAAACTATTATATTAGGTTTAGATGTTTTTGTTTTTAATGTAAAAATATCTTTTTTTTATAATTCATCTTTATTTATTAATAAACAAAATTAATATCTATTTAATATTTTTTAATCTAAATTTATTATATCTTAATTATCATTAATATTTACTAATTTATCATTTTATAATTAAAACCATTTTATATTACTTGGCGTATTATCTAATAATTATATATAAATTAATTATTTTTAACTTAATTTTCCTTAATCATTCAAATCTTTAAATTTTTTTTGATTTTATTTTACTATATCAGATACTGTTGGTAACATTATATTTATTAATACTAAAATAAGAAAATATAGAAACTATTTAAATATTTATTTTATAAAACCATTTATCATATAAAGGATTTGTTATTATAAGTTAATCCATATAATTTTAAATATATAATTTTATAATTTTTATTAATATTATTATCACATATATCTATTTATATTAATAAAAGTCTTTAATTATTTAAAATTATTAAAATATCATAATTTATAAATTAATATTAATATTTTATAATTAATAATTTATATAAATATACTTTAATTTAATTATAATAATAATATATTTATAATTCAAACTATCAATTTTTTAATTATAAAATTTATGAAATTATATTTATCAATAATATTTTATAATTAAAAGTTTAATTAATTAATTTATTATAGAAAAAATATTGGTAAAATGGATACATAATTACATAAATATAATATTATTAGTTTTTTAAAAAATAGAGGATATTCTAATTAACAATAACTTGAATCATTATTTAAATAATTTGATTAATAAAATGATTATATAATTTCTACTTTCTTAGAACTTGATTAATAATATATTAATAATATAGATGATATTTTAGTTAATTAATCTGAATATTCAAAAAAATTAAAATAGTATTATGTTAAATAATATTATCATAATAATTAAAATTTTAATGAAAATTCACATATTACATTATTTTCTTATATATTTCCCAATAAAAAATTAACTAATACAGATTTTATAATTAAATAATTAAAATAATCACATCATCTTATTATTATTGGAGAAATTAATGTTTTAAAATAAATTAAATAAAAAGTAGATAAATTATTTTAAGATTCATAATTTATAAATAGTAGAATAAAAGTAGAATTAATAAATTCTGATTAATTTTTAATTAATTTATTAGATAATGTTTAAGTATCTTAATATTCTTTAACAAATATTAATATAATAAATTTTTTAAAAGATAGATTTTATTTAGAAGCGTATTAATTACCAAAAATATAAGTTAATGATCCTTTATTATTATATTATGGATTTCCTATTGGTTCTATTATTAATTAATAATCTTCTCATTATTTAACATCTGGTAAAAAAACTAAAATTTTAAGAGTTATTAATTAAATTGACGATTTAAATGATTCTGTAATACTTTAAAATATAGTTTAATGATTTCATTTCATATTATTTATCATTTATATTAATTCATTTCTTTATTCTTTTAAAAAATTTATTTTTTATTTATTATCATCATTATTATTTTCATTAATTAATGAAATTTTATAATTATTTATTTTAAGAAAGTATATAAATACTATTACTACTATTACTGCTATTATTGTGTAAACCATTTAATTAGTATTTTTAAATTAATATTTATTATTTTTTTGTGATGTAAAAACATAATGTCTTTCTTTGATACAATCGCAGACCCTTTTAAAAATACACTTGCTATTTGGATTTTAATAGTACTAGTTCTTTTCTTCTTTATATTAACTGTTGCTTTAGGTAATGAATTACGTATATCATAAGGTAAAGCTCATCTTGATAATAGACCAAGATGGATGTTAGGTAATATGAGAGATGATACAGGTTCAACTAATCCAACTAGTGTTTTTGGTAGAGGATATGGTTTAGAATAATCAGTAAATGGTGCTTAAACTATAGATGATTCTATGAATTTTGCTTTAGGAAGATCTACTAAAAATTTAGCTGGTCTTCATTAATCTGAATATGGTGAAACTATGGATATGAAAGCAGAATTAATGACTCCTAGACCAGTATTACCATTAATGTAAGTAAAACCTAAAGAAAATTTAGATTAAAAAGAAAAAGTAAGTAATAAAACTACAGAAGATAATTTAAAAAAATTCTTATATCAATGAATTTATTTTTCATTCAAAATATACATAATTTTAATTTATATCATTATTAAAATTTATTATTTTTTTATATATATTTATATATAAAATTTATATTATTAATTATTAACATAATTCTAATTTATTTATTTTTTTTTATTTTCCTTCAAATAAATTAAAAAATTTTAATATCGATTCCTTTTATAATCTATAACATTCAATATTAATTTTTTTTTCATCTACTTATTATTCAAATTTTAATTAATAATTAATATTTTATTCTAAATTTTTAAATTAACTTTCATATAATTATATTATTTTTTTTTATTATTTAATTATTAATTACGGTAATTTTATATTTTCATTTTTTATTTATTATTATTCTTTAGTATTTAAATTTATATAAGTTTATCCATAATTTATTATATATTAATTTTAATATTATGGTAATATTAAAAATAAATATATTAAATATTTATATTCTTACTAATTTATAATATCTTTTGCTTAATTAAAATATATTTTACATTATTTACATTTTATTTACGGATTATCTAAACTTTATTAAGATAAATATTAAATATCAGTTATATGTTTATAACATATATTTATATTTTAATTAAAAACACTTTATTATATTAAATCTAATATATTTATATTTTTTGAATATATTTACCATATATAATTATAAAAATCCTATTAATAATTTAATAAATATTATTTAAATTATAAAATATTATCTAAATAATCTGAATTTAATTATATACTATTTAAATTAGTAGTATTCTTTTATGACCTTACAAATATTAATTTATTAATTCCATAAATTGAATTATAATATATAAATGGAAATTTTGTAATGATAAAATAATTTAATTCTTATATATATTACTAAATATATTCAAAATTATTATTAGGTTTCCATTAAATTATTTAAATATTTTATTAAGATAAAAATAGATTAATATCTTAAATATTTTATTTTTTAACAATTAAATAATCATTTAAAATTAAAAAATCATTATTATTTAATAAATGAATTAATATACTTCCATCATTTATAATATGTAATTTAGGATAATTATTATATTATCGTACACTATCTAATAAATCTTATATTTTCCATATTTAACAATATTATGTTCTATTTTTAATAGCTTAAATAATTGCATTTTATATAGATTCATTTGCTCTTGAAATATAAAAATCTCTCATTTATAAATCATTTATTTGTTATTATACACTTTTATTATTTTATTATTATAATTATTATATATTTATAAATGGTTTTAATTTTAATTCATTTTATAAATAATAATAACTATATTTAACTATATTTTTTTCTTATTTATTTTATTATTTATTTTATTATATATTTTCTTCATTAGTTAATTATTTTTACATAAAATATTTTTATCCATATAAAGGAATATCTACTGCACATGAATGTATAATTTATTCAATATTTTACAATTATATATAATCATTTATTTTAATTTTATAATTATATTCTTCTAAAGTATATTAATCTTATATATTATTTCCATTTATTAATATATATATATTATTATATTATTATTATTTTGGTAAATTAATATGTGAATTATTTCTAATACCTCTTCCAATAACTTATAATAAATTAGGAATATTATATGGAATACTTAAAATAATAGTATTATTAATATTAAATAAAGAAATTCCTTCAATTATTTTTTTAGAACCTAATATTATCATAATTTCATAATATTTTTATTATTAATCTTAATAATATTAATTAAATAATGATATAGTTTATTAGAAATCTTAATCTTTACCAGTTAATCTACCATATGTAAATGGTTTAAATTAATGTTATATATTAATATTATGATTTTTAAATTATTATTTACATATATAACAAATAGATTAAGAAGTTGGTTATTATTTATAATGAATAAAACCATTTAAATTTAACATTTCACAAATTAAATCTATTCCATATAATGATACTTTATTAAAATAAATTAATGATTTTCCTTTTATTTCATATAATAATTCTAAACATTTTTTAAATTTAGGAGAATAATTTTATATATTATTAAATAATAAAAAATCACCAGTTATTATATTTTTATTATTTTATAAAAATTAAGATTATTTAAATATAATTCCTAATTATTTTTATTAATCTGATTTCATTTTATTAATTTATTCCATTGATTTATATCCATCTAATGTTTTAAATTATATATGCATTTAAGATTCTTCATAATTTTTATTTTATTAATAATTAAATATTTCTGAAGAATTACAAGATATAAATTTTAATAATTATATATCTTTATGATATAAACCTTAATAATTTACTTAAACTTAATTAATTTATGGTAATTCTGGAATATAACATAATTTATCTTAAAAAATGTCTTTAATAGATAAATTAATATTTTAAAATTATTAATATTTAATATTATTTGTTAAAAATTATTCCAAAATATTTAAATTTAAATTATTAAAATTTTATTAATTATTAAAATCATCTAATTAAAAATTATTATCTATTTATTTTATTTAATTTTATATTTATTAAAAATTAGGATAAATATTTTCTACATTCATAAGATTTAATAAATCATAAATTTATGATGAATAAATTAAAGGTGTTGCACTAACAAATAACATTGTTAAACTTTATTTAAATAATTATGATAAAAATAAAATACATTTTGTCCATATTTTATCATTTTCTTTATTATATAAATTATGAATTTCATCAAAAATTATTAAACTTTAAAATAAATCTTATATTAATTATTAATTTATTTTTATTTTATTAATATATTTTTTTTAAATTTATTAACTATTTTATTAAATATTTATATTTTTATTTTAATTATCTATTATAAAAAATTTATTTAAAAATTCAATATAACCATAAATAATTATCCGTTTCTTTATTTATTTATATATTTTCTTTGTTAAATTTTATAATTATTATTTATCAATATTTTATTAATTTTATAAATATAAATATTATTCAAAATAATATTTATCTATTATTCCAATATTTGGAAATTTGATTAATTCATTTAAAAAAATATTTTTATTAAATGTTATTATTATTACTTTTTTTTAAATTTTAATAAAATTACTTGCTGATAATAAAGAACATAAAGTTTTACCCATTCCCGTCCCTAATTTTAATAAAAATCTTTTTTTATTGCTTAATGGAGTTATATTATATTTCATAAACCATTAATAAGGTTCCATTTTTTCTTATTACAAATCTTACAATAAAATCTAATCTTATAATATTTAATTAATAATTTTAATATTTTTTTGATCTTCATTTTAATCTTCATTTTAAATTAATAATTGATCTAAAAAATTATTTTATTTACTCATTTATATTTTATATATATTTTTTAAATAATTTTATATATTAAAAATATCATATATAAATATTAAAATGTAATAAAATCGTTAAATATATATATAATAAATTAAATAAAATATATATCCAATTAATATTATAAATAATACTTTATAATATCCAATTATTAGATAAAATCTTTAAGAATGGTAATTAATTATTTCTATATATTAAAACAATTAAATTATTAATATTAATGAAGATATTATTAATAACTTTCTAAAAAATACAAATTAAGAATTAATTTAATGTCATGTTTCTATAATTAAAAAATCTAAATTAGGTAAACTTTGTAAATAAGATTAACCTATTATATACGATAAATGTATTAATATTGGTAAATCTAATTAATAATCAGTTTTATAATCTACTATTATTAAATGTAATAAAAAATATGAATTATTCATTAGTAAAAAATAACTTAATTCAGAATCTAATAATATTGATAATGTATTTAATTAATAAGAATCTAAAGATAATTCTTATATTTGTCATTAATAAAATAATAATTAAATAATAACTAATTAATAATATATTGAACCTATGTTATTAGGAGTATATAATGAATCTAAATAATAATTTCCTATTTATGTTTAGAAAAAATTCGATGGACTTAGATGTATATCATTAATTACTTTATAAGTTTAAAATCATAAAATTATAGAATTAAAATTACATAGTAGAGGAAAAAAAATATTTACTAATTTAAATCATATATAATAATAGTTATAATAATTGATTAATAATGATAATTTTAAATCATTAATATCTACTTATTAATTTAATAATGTATAACAAATTTAATTCTTTACAGATGGTGAGCTATATATTCATAATACTCCTTTATAAACATTAAATTCATTAATTAGATCTAATAATATTAATAACGAATAAATATTATATAATATATTTGATATTTTCATTATATAAGAAGAATTTAAATTAAGATTATAAAACCTCAATACTATATTAAATATTATTAATTCATTATAACTTTCTAAATTAATTATAGCATAAACTCATTATATTGAATCGTAAAATTAATTAAATGAATTATATAAATAATTTTTAAACGATAATTATGAAGGTGCTGTTATTCGTAATATTGATAGTTAATATATATTTTCATATAATAATAAAAGAAGTAATACTACTACTAAATTAAAATAACGATTAGATATGGAAGTTTATATATAAGATTATTTTTAAGGATAAGGTCGCGATTAAAATGCTATTATTTTTAAATGTTCCGTTAATAATAATTTATTTGAAGAATAATAATACTTTAATGTTGTAAAAAATGATACTATTATATAAAGAAAAAAATAATTCGATTTCTTATAATAAGATACTGATAAATAATATTTATAGTTATTGAAATTAATTCCATTATAAATTGAATATTCTTAATTATCATAAGATAATATTCCTTAATAATCTAGAGGTATCATTTTTAGATATGATTTCGTTAATACATCTGAATTTTCATAATAATAATTACTTTTATTTAATTAATTAAAATAAATATTTATTTGATTTCATTATAACAATATATAATATTAATAATAAAATAATAATAATATATGAAATAATAATGAATCAATATTTTTTTATTTTTTATATGATATCAAAATAATATAATAAAATGCTAATAATGTGTTAACGTAAATTAAAATAAAATAAAAATAAAATTATAAATATCAATTAATTTATGAATTAAAATAATAAAAAAAAATTAATCTATTAATGTAATAATATAAAAGTTACGAATATTTAATACTAAACTAATAATAATTAATAAAATGAATTTTATAATATAAATTCTATAAAAATATTGATTTATAAATAATGATTAATAAATTCTAAATAATATAATTAATTATAAATGTTTCGTTAATCCATATAACAATTAATATATTGTAATAATATTTGATAATTAATAATAATAATATATTATTGTTTATATATTTATATTTTTTTTATTTTTTATTATATAAGATTATTAATATTTTTATATATTATTTTATAAATATTATATTATGATTATTTGGATTATTAATAAATTAATTAATTATAATTATTATTGTTAAGATACTTAATAAATTTAATAAATCAAATAATTAATATATTATTTAACATATAAAGTATCAAAAATTTCATAAATAAATATTGTAAATAAATGTTTAATAATATTAATTCATAAACTATTCATAAATAATAATATAATAATAATACTATTTTATAAATAATAAATATTTAGATTTAATAAAAATAATGCAAATATTTATGAGTTTTAATAATAATTCAACGTTTATTAACGAAAGTATTTTTCTAATAATAAATTTAATTAGATCGCTAAATATTCATTAATATTAAATTTATATAATGTTATTGTTTATTATTATTATATAGTTTAGTCTTAATATTTTATTATTATTTTTGAAAAATACAAGTATTTCATAATTTATATATTAACATTCATTATATAATTTATATGTGTATATTTATAAATAAAAACTATTATAATATCAAATTTACTTAATAATCATTATAATTAAACATTTATTAATATTAACAGTATTTGTTAATTATTTATATATATAATAAATTATAATATAATTATTAAATAGTAAAAAATAAAATTCTTATAAATTCATAAATAATATTATTATTGAAATTATTTATACATTTTTAATATATTTTCAACAATAATAAACGTTGAAAGGAATAAAGTATTATATTATTCATATATCAATTTAATAATTATTATATTCATTTATAATCTTATATAATATATGTTAATTGATTATATAAATAATTTAAATACATTATATTGTTATTTATTTTATTATCTTCTACAATTTAAAATGTAGAAAGGTATTAAGAATGTATTAATTTGATAATATTTTAAATAATTAATAAAAATTCATATATTTTAATAAATAATTAATTTAAATCATTAATTTAATACTTTTTTTTATTATACTAATACATTATAATTCCTAAATTAAATCATTATAATTATATTTATATTATTAATATAAATTATTTAATCTCTATATAATAATATACTAAATTAATTTAATAAATAAATCTATATAATAATATAAATATTAGTATTGTTTATTATATATGAATTTCATATTTTTCGTTATTATTAATTCACGTCTAAAGACGATTAGAGAGTGTTCGCTAGACCGCGAACGAAAAATCTTTTATTTTTGTATTTAATGACTTCGTCATTATACAAATTCATTTTCATTCTCATTCTTTATTTCTTTCGTATAAATCTATATACATTTTCAACGCTAATAATTGTTGAAATTACTTAACTTTTTATACGAAGTACTATAAGAATGACAACACTTTAAATTGTTGTACATTCTTTATTTCTTTCAACATTTATAATTGTTGAAAATATATATAGTTTTGAATGAACTTTTCTTTTTATATAATAGATTTCATAATATCTATGAATTTAAATTTAAAACATTAATAAAAAAATATTAAAGTAATCATTCTATATATTTCGTATATAAAAATTATACGAAGGTATTTATGAATGAATAAATATTTATTTATTATAATCATTAAATAATGATTATAAATATATTAATTATAGAAATTTGAGGATTTCTATATATAAAATAAATCTATAATTTATATATAATAAATAATAATATAATAATATATGATTTTAATTAAAATTATTAATTTTTAGAATATATTTGAAATAAAATTTATCTTATTAATATTTAAAATATAAATATCTAAATAGTAAAGAATATATTAATGATATTATAAGATTTAATTATTATTTAAGGATTTTAAGATAAATTTTATTTATTTGAATTTAATTATAATTATATATATAAGTCTAATAATGTATATATTTTGTTAATACAATATTTAAATAATTTTTTATTATTAAAATAAATATAATAAAATGTAAAAATTAATTAATAATTTGAAAAAATAGACGAACAATTTAAAATGTAAGAGACATAATAATAATAATAATTAAAAGATATATAATAATAAAATTTTATAATTTTATAGAATAGATAATATATATGATAAAGTTATAAGTAACAAAAAATGAATTTTTAATTGATTATTCTAAATCTATTATTTTAGGAGTGTATTAAAAACATAAATAATGATAATTATCGTAAATTTTAAAAATCTTCTAAGTATATTTAATAAAATATAAAATTTATTTATAATTTAACAATAAAAAAATATATTATAAATAATATAAAAATCATAATAAATTATTATTTTAATTTTTAATTTAATAATTTATATTTTTATCATATAAATTATCGATTCGTTAATTAACTAAAATGAAATTAGATTATTAAACGTCTTTTAACTAATTCATTAATAATAAAGTATCTTTAAAATGTTATTATTATTAGTTTTCTAATTTATCAAATCGTTAATCAATTTTATCAAATTTTCTATCTAATCTAGTAAGAAATAAAGCAATACAACCAGTAATAAATGTACCAGTTGTAGAATATAATATCATTTTTTTTGAAAATTATGAAGGATTCATTTTATATATTTATTCTAATTAAAATAATATATAATAATAAATACATATAATATAGTAATCATTCTATATATATTTCGTATATAAAAATTATACGAAGGTATTTATGAATGAATAAATATTTATAATATATCATTAATATAAATAAATAATTATAATAATTTAAGATA
>Ga0214923_10004243_pt1 | contig 17433 bp, 10 predicted proteins | sample LL1510_MetaG_FD_177993 | JGI IMG/M metagenome (GOLD analysis project Ga0214923, IMG submission 177993) | Freshwater microbial communities from Lake Lanier, Atlanta, Georgia, United States - LL-1510 | ecosystem: Environmental > Aquatic > Freshwater > Lake | place: USA: Georgia | collected... | reverse complement strand
TTGCGACAGGCTGGACGAAAGAACCCCTGTATGAGCCAAACCAGCCGCTTATGGAGTTGGGTTTCCTTCAAGGCGCGATGGCAGCTTGCTTGAAAACGATGTAGCAATTGCACGACTGAATTTCCTAGAGTGGAGGGCGTTCGCCTGCGGCGCAATGGATTCCGCCTGAGCGCGCCGTACGACGTGCAGCAAATTGAATTAGCACGACGGCGGCTCGGTCAATAGAGCACAAAATGACGTAGGGCGCCTAAACCACCACGGGTCAAGGCGCCCTACGGCACTTGCTACTTGCGACTACCGCTCAACGAACACCGCCGTTGTCCACGCGGGAATCGAGTAGGAACCGTCGACCATGGTTGCCTTCTTGACGGTCGGATCGGCACCGCGCGCCTGCACGGGATGCAGACTGAACTTGCGATCCGCCAGTGACGAGATTTCCCCTGTCGCTGTCTTAGGTGTCGCGTTGAAGACGACAAACACGGACTTCAACTTGGGATCTAATGTTTCCAAATCGTCACCCTGCGAAAGCACCTGCATGGCGACCACACCCGCCTTTTGCTCCTCCCCACCTTGTGGGAACTTCAGACGAGCGGCGACCTCGCCGGCGCTACCGAGTCGGAACAGCGGCGTTGAGTAACGGATTCGCAGAAGATCTTGGAACCGATCACGAGCTGCCTTGATATCGACAGGCTTGACGTACGCCTTGGGGTTCTGCAGCGTTGTTGCAGCCACATCCCAACGGCTGTTGTTGTCGCCGTACATCGGTAGGCCTTTGCCGAAGCCGTTCGTCTTGCCCGACCAGTCAATGGCGTTGAACCAATCGCCGCTGTCGTAGGAGTTCTTGTCTAGCGACTTACTGCGCAGCAAGTCAGTTCCGGCAACCATAAATGGAATGCCCTGTGACAAGAACGGCACCGACAGCGACAGCATCTGCGCACGCACACGTGTGGCCGCATTTGCAGACTTGGGCAACTTGAATGCGAGTGTGTCGAACAGAGTGGTGTCGTCGTGCGAATCGACGTACTCAATTGCTTCTGTCGGCTCGCCGGTGTAGCCAGCTGGCTGACCGTTGTAAGTCACCAAAAAGCCCCACGTGTCGGACCCGGTGACATCCGTGAATGAGAAGGACGGGTAGTCGTCGTTTGAACTTGCCAGTTCACCTGAAAGTGCAACCTTCACGGCGTCGGTCATCATGACAGCTGCAGAACAGCCATCAACGGAATCCAGCCCACTGTCGTTCGGATAGACGCACAAACCGGAGCCGAAGCCTTGACCGCGTGGGTCATTGTCGAATGGTCCGCCACCGCGAACGACATCGCGTACCCGATCATCGAATGTTCCGATTCCTGTGCGTTGCAGGTTGGACTGCGTGGCCTGGACGAAGCGTGCGTCGTAGGCGACTTCACCGAAGTTCCAGCCTTCACCGTAAAGGAGAATCTTTGTTCCATCGACGCCGTCGTGGGCCAGAGTCAGAGCGTCCATGTCAGCACGCACTTGCTCCAGAAGTTCCTTCGGCATGTGACCCATGATGTCGAAGCGGAAGCCGTCCACTTTGTAATCAACAGCCCAAACTCTCAAACTGTCGCGGACGAACTTGCCCATCATCTTTCGCTCAGTCGCAGTGTTCGCGCAGCACGTGCTGTTTGCGACTGTGCCGTCACTGTTGAGACGGTAGTAGTAGCCGGGCACAATCTTGTCGAATGTGCTCTTGTCACCTTGACCGGCAGCATTGGTGTGGTTGTAAACCACATCCATCACTGTCCTTAGACCCACGGATGAAAGACCCTGAACCATCGCGCGGAACTCTTTGGTTCGACCGACACCATTGGGGCTCTTTGCAAATGACCCTTCTGGTGCGGTGAAGTGCAGTGGGTCGTATCCCCAGTTGTACGCGTCTTCGCCGCGAATGGATTCGATTTCGGCCTGTTGCTCTTCGGAGTCAGGCGCAAGCACCTTAAGGAAATCTGGATCCGCGGACTTCCACGTCGTCTTGTCTTCATTCACAGTTGCGAAGTCAAATGCCGGAAGCAGATGCACGTGTGTCATTCCTGCGCGCGCTAACGACGCAAGGTGACGCATACCGTTGCTGTTCTTCACCGTGAAAGCGCCGTACGTTCCGCGCGTCGCGACCGGCACAGTTGTGTCGGCCACGCTGAAGTCACGCACATGCAGCTCGTAAATCGACGAATCAGCAAGGCTGGCGAGTGCCGGCTTGGTCAACGTATCCCAGCCCTTGGGCTTTGTCGACGCGTCGTTGAGGTTTGCAATCTGTGTGCGAGTGCTGTTTGTTGACAAAGCCACCGAATACGGATCGGTGCTTTCATTGTCAACCACTGCACCCACAGAGGGAACAAATACCTTCACGCGGAATTTGTAGAACTTGTTCTTCCATGAAGGCGCGCCCTTGATTGACCAAACGCCATTTTCATCGTTACCCGTCATGCGGAAGGCGGAGAACTTCGACGTCGTTGAGTTGCCGTAGAGAAGCAAATCAACGCTCTTCGCAGTCGGTGCCCATACTGCAATCGACGGAGTTGTTGATTGCCATGTCAGACCCAGTGCCGCGTCGTTTGCGGCCACGTCATCAAGGACCTGTCCGATTTGAACGCCGGTGGCCCGAATTGGGACACCATTACCTGCATTCACTTCAACGATGGCAACTTGCCCACGCAGCATCGAGCGAACGTCACTGGCTGATGCGTCTAACTTCAGGCTGTTGTAGTTCGAGAGATAAGGCTGCGCTGAGATGTAGTCAGCAGACAATGAGAACTCGTACTCAAGTGGCTTCACTACATCAGCGCCACGGATGCCCTCATCGTCAACGACAATGCCACCGTTCGCGGCTGAGGCTATGTAGAAAGCACTGCTATCAGTGGCTTCATACGGCCAAGCAACAAGCCCACGTTCAAGCCAGATCGCCCGGGCGCGAGTTAAATCGGCGTCAACCCCTGCAATCAACGGGGCAGCAAATGCAGCGTTTCCATCTTGATCCGTGTCACCTTGCGTGTACCAAACCTCACCGCCTGTTTGCGCGATGTCGAGGAATTGGTCTGCACCTACTGATTTGTCGTTACCTTTATGAATAATCCACGCCATCTTCTTGGCAGCCGCGGCAAGTGGCACGCGGAATGTCAAACCCCAGACATCTTGGTTAGCCAATGCCGGAAATGCGGTGCCCCAGGTGACCGTCGGATCGCCTAGCGCAGCGTCGTTGCGATACCCATCCCACAGGTGCATACCCCAACCTTCGTAATCTTCACCGCTACGGTTGTAATGAATGACTGCATAGCCCTCCGCCCAAGCAAGCGATGTGCGTGCACCGTCGTATGCACTCGAAAACCAGGCATTACCAAACTTGCGCGCATCGAGTTTTGTCACGCCACCGACTGCGGAATCACCGGAGCGCAACTGCACAAAGAACTTCCGAGTGTCCTCGGTGACCGGCATATCGAAGTACGGTCCGAAGTTATCCGAGCCTGTGCGCGTGAGTGTGGGTCCGCCTTGGACCGCAACGGTGGTCACGCCTTGGTCTGCAGATGTGTGGATTCGGTAGTAGCCGGTCGCGAGTGCACGAGTCGGCGCAACACGTCCGTCTTCAGTCAGCCACCATTCATTTGAGGCTGGTTGTTCGCTGACATTCCAGACCAGAGATTCACTTCCCTGAGTGCGAACTGTCACTGTCCACGGTGCGGGATCACCAGTTACATCAATAATGCCGAACCAGCCGTAGTCGTCGGTTCCGTACGCAAGAGCAGGAACGGGATCAGAATCCTGCGAAGCCAAAGAAATGCTTGCAGAATCTGGATAAACACGAACCTCACCAGGCACGTGAATCACAAAACGATCCGGCACTGCCGCATGCGCAGCACTTGTGAAAGCTGCAGGTGCTGCAATACCCGCAGCAAGAATGCTGAGGGCCGCGAATACAGAAAGTCGAGATTTGCGAATTGCACCAGCAAACCGGGGGCTACGGCGGCTGAACATTGTTCCTCCAAGATTGCCTCTGAGATTCGCCCAGAGAGTGGGATGTAAGAGCAAAGTCTGAGGGTGCGAGCCAGCAATCACAAGAACCACGGGGCACCGATCTGCACGAATTCCAGTCTGTGATGATTTTGAGAGCATTGAGCATCGCGTGAAAGCGCTTTCACGCCGGCTGGCTCCTATTTCGCAGAGAAGTCCTATGAAATGCTGAGGTGTTGCACATCACAACCCTTTACACAACGTTTGCTCATAGGTCATCATTCGCCCGGGAAATGTGTGTTTCCGTCGGAGCGCTAGTTTCCTGCGGATATCCGCGCACAACCCAGCACCACCATCCGGCCCGCTGTGGGCTTGGGTAGACCTGAAAAACAGGAGGTCGAGCACATGCTCGCAATTTCCCGCCGCAAGGCAGTGGCCGGTCTCGTCGCCGGTCTCGTTGTCGCCGGCATGGCGACGCTGCCCGCTGCCCAAGCAGCAGCAGCAAAGAAGACCATCGTCATCTGGGCGGACTCAAACCGCACACCGTCCGTGAAGGCGCTCTTCAGCGCTGGATGGAACGGCCAGAAGGTCAGCATCGTCACCAAGGACTTTGGTGCGATTCGTGACGACCTCGGCACCGTCAAGTTGGACGCCGCTCCGGACGTCATCGTTGGTCCTCACGACTGGACCGGTCAGGGTGCCGCAAACGGCTGGATCGTTCCGCTGTCCCTGAGCTCCGCAACGCGCGCCGTCATGCCTGGGTACGCACTCGATGCGTTCACCTACGGTGGCTCGCTCTACGGAATTCCGACCCAGCTGGAAAATGTTGCACTCGTTCGCAACACCACGTTGGCTCCGACCGCCCCATCAACCTTCGAAGAACTGCGCACGATGTCAAAGACCATCTGCGACACAGGTCTGGCCCTCGTGACCAAGAAGAAGGCTGACGCAGGCAAGCCGATCCCAGGCTGCGCACGCATTAACCTGCCGATGAACGGCTACCACGAGTACCCATTGCTTTCCGGTCTCGGTGGCGGCGCGTTCAAGCGCACCAACGGTGCAGACGACGCCAACACTCCAATCTTCTACAGCGACAAGGTGAAGGCCAACATCGGAATCGTCCGCGGTTGGGCAGCTGACACCACGTTCCTCAACAAGGGTGACGAGGACTACGGCTACGGCAAGTTCTTCGCTAGCAAGAACCCATTCATGGTGACCGGTCCTTGGTCGATTGGTGACCTGAAGAAGTCGAAGCTGAAGCTTGCTGTTAGCGCAGTGCCGACCATCGCATCGGGTTCAACCCCAGTGCCGTGGCTCGGTGTGCAGGGCTTCATGGTGACCAAGTTCGCAGCCGATCACGGCGTTGCTGACCTTGCAACCTCCCTTGTCACTGACGCAACCAAGGGTATGGCGAGTGTGAAGGCTCAGAAGGCTCTCGCGGCCTCCAACTTCCGCGCCCCTGCCCGTGGTGACGTTCCTGTGACCGACGCACTGGTTCAGGCGTTCGGTGCAGCCGGCGTGGGCGGTATCTCAATGCCGAACATCCCACAGGTCGGTTGCTACTGGGGCTCCGCTGGTGGCGCATGGTCGTCCATCTTCAACGCATCAGTTGCTGACCGCGTTGACGCTGGCACCGCGTTCCAGAAGGCTCAGGACGACATCGGCAAGTGCGTGAAGGGCTGATTTAGCCCCACTTCGCTCAGAAGGGGGGAGTCCCAAACGGGACTCCCCCCTTCTGCTTGCGTTCACCACAAATTGTTCGGGTGTTAATGGCTAGCACTCATCGCATTCACTTCGCTAGTTTTCTCCCACGTTGCGGCAACATCACACAAACCAAGGAGTACCGTGAAGCGTTCATTCCTTCAGGTGATGGTTTCAGGGCTGTCTGGCGTACCAGCTCGCATCATCAAACTGGTGTGCTTGGGATTGCTCAACGCTCTCGCAGTTTTCGGAATCATGACCGCAATTCCGTTGAAGTCTTATGGAATTGCGGTATTCATCGCCGTGATGACTTTGCTTTTGGATTATGCGCTGCTCACTCCACGTAACATCCCTATCAAGTACTTCGCTCCCGGAACAATCTTTCTCGTCGCTTTTTCGCTGCTACCGACGTTCTACACAATTGGCGTGGCGTTCACCAACTACTCGAACGGTCACGCTATTCAAAAGAAAGTAGCCGTTGAAACAATCATCACCAACAGCATCAAGCAGCTTCCGAACTCGCCGTCATACGACCAACTGCCAGCTTGTAAAGGAACGGACAGCAACTGCACGACTGCCAGCAACGGTCTCGTGATGATTTTGGTTGAGCAACTCACTCGCGGTGTTGCAATAGGAACACCTGATGGCCTGCAACCGGTTGATGAGAAGGACCTCATCTACGCCGATGCCGAAAAGACGATTCTGCAAACTGTCGCGGGCTACACGCGTATTCCGGCAAGCAAGGCTGCGGCCCTCGACTGCGGCAAATATCTCGTGCCGACTTCCAGCGAATCAGCGATCTCAGGCAACTGCCTTGAAGCTTTCGACCGTGGGCCGACTTTGGACTACAACGCCAAAACAGACACCTTCACATCTCGCATCGACGGCGGCGTCTACAAGGACAATGGGAAAGGTTCCTACACGGCCGTTTCAGGTCCCCACACTTCAATCTCCGACATGCAACACGAATTACTACCCGGGTGGATGATTAACAACGGTTTCGGCAACTTTCAACGAATGCTGAGCGACCCCGATGTGCGCACACCTTTTGTGAGAGTTTTCATCTGGACTGTCGTCTTCGCACTTTCCACGGTGCTCACCACCTTTGTTCTTGGTTTGGCCTTGGCACTTGTTCTGAACAAGCCAAAAATGCGCGGCGTCAAGATTTATCGGTCTTTCTTGATTATTCCCTACGCCGCACCCGCGCTCCTCACAATTCTGATTTGGGCAGGAATGCTGAATCAGAACAATGGAATTATCAACGCTTTGCTCGACACTCCTTGGATTCACTCGATCATCTCGCTCATCCCAGGCTTGCCTGACCCGATTCCGTGGACGGGTAACGCATTCTGGGCGAAAGTGTCAGTGCTGACCGTCAATCTTTGGCTCGGATTTCCGTATATGTTCCTCATCGCGACAGGAGCGCTCCAAGCCATTCCCCAGGAACTATCTGAAGCGGCAGAAGTCGATGGCGCAAGTTCATGGCAGATTCTGCGCCGCATCAAGGCACCACTGCTTCTCATAGCTACCGGACCACTGTTGGTAGCGTCATTTGCCTACAACTTCAACAACTTCAACATCATCTACTTGCTAACCGGTGGCGGTCCAGCAATGAAGGATGTTTCATCGGTCGCAGGTGAAACTGACATCTTGATTTCTTACACATACAAGTTGGCATTCGACGCAGGCAAGGGAAGCCAATTTGGCTTGTCGAGTGCAGTGTCCATCATCATCTTCTTCATAGTGGCTGCAATGTCCGGCCCGACCTTCTGGCGTTCTAAGGCAATGGAGGCTATGAACTGATGTCTCAAGCGACAGTCACGACAGGTATTCCTTCGCAGGCTGGGCCCAAGCCAGCCCCACCCACTCCCAAGCGTCGCAAACTGACGCCACCACAGTGGATGCAGCAATTCGCATGGCGTCATGTGGTCATGGCAGTGGCAGCCGCTTATGCCCTGTTTCCGGTTGCCTATGTTTTCGGTGCTGCCTTCAACCCTGTCAACGGAATCGGTGGCACGGAAATCTGGCCCAAGAATCCGACTCTCGACAACTTTCGCAATCTTCTTACGGACCCCAACCAGCCCTTTGCTAACTGGTATCGCAACGGCGTCATTGTCGCGGCATGCGCATCAGTTTTTAACGTACTGCTCGGTTCATGTGCTGCGTATGCCTTTAGCCGGTTCCGGTTCAAGGGTCGCAAAGTCGGAATGATGACGTTGCTGTTCGTGCAAATGTTTCCATCGTTCTTGGCGCTGACCGCCATCTACATCATCATGGGTCAAGTTCAAGATGTGTTTCCGGCAATTGGTTTGGACTCCCTTGGTGGTCTCATGCTCGTCTACCTCGCAGGTGCAATGGGCGTGAACGCGTGGTTCCTCAAGGGGTTCTTCGATACCGTGCCGATGGAGTTGGATGAATCAGCCAAAGTGGATGGCGCAACACATGGCCAGATCTTTTGGGGAATCATCCTGCCCCTTTCTGCGCCTGTTCTCTCCGTCACAGGATTGCTCGGGTTCACGGGAACTCTCAACGAATACGTGTTAGCGAGCCGCTTGATTCAAAATCCTGAGAAACGCACCCTTGCCATGGGTCTCCAACAATTTATCAATGGGCAGTTTGACAAGCGGTGGGGAACGTTCTCGGCCGGTGCGCTTCTTGCCGGTATCCCAGTCATCATCATCTTCCTCATCCTTCAACGCAACATCGTTTCCGGTCTCACACAGGGGTCTGTAAAAGGATGATGCCGCAGCCGCACCACGATGGGTCCCAGCTCTATGTGAGCGATAGCGCCCCTGCCCTTGGCGAGACCATCACAGTGCGACTTCGCGTCCCTAAAACTTGGGAGCCGGATTACGTCGGCCTTCGTTGGATTCATGACGGAGAAGGGCAACAAACTCCGGCTGTTCGCGTGGGTGAGGATGACCTAGAGGTGTGGTGGGAAGCCGCGCTTCACATTCGCAACCCACTTTCCAAATACCGGTGGCTTCTCGTTGGCGGCAACGTTGGGTATGGCTGGGTCAACGGCACCGGCTGGCATGACCACGACATCAGCGATGCGGATGACTTCAAAATCAGCACCAGCCCAGACGTTCCGGATTGGTCACGGCGAAGTGTGGTTTATCAAATCTTCCCCGATCGATTCGCCGCATCCGGGCGAAGTTACGAACTTCCAGAGTGGACGATTCCGCGAGCCTGGGACGACATTCCTGAGCCTCGCACGCCAAGCACAGGTCAGTTCTATTACGGCGGAGACTTGTACGGCGTGGCCGCAAAGCTTGACCACATCAAGTCCATCGGCGCAGACACGTTGTATTTCACACCAATTTTCCCGTCGCGTTCCGCGCACCGGTATGACGCCAAGACCTACGACGTCGTCGACCCACTACTCGGCGGCGATGAAGCGCTCGTGCATCTCTCGCGGGAAGCGCTTCAGCAAGGACTGAAAGTGATTGGGGATTTGACTCTCAATCACTGCGGCATCGGTCATGAGTGGTTCGAACGGGCACAGTCAGATGAGCACAGTGCAGAACGAGCATTTTTCTTCTTCACTGAATCAAGCCCTTGGGGTTACGAGACGTGGGCTAATGCTCGCACTCTGCCCAAGTTTGATCTTCGCAACGAGCACTTGGTGGAACGGCTTGTCACAGGCGAGCAATCTGTTTTGCGCAAGTGGTTGCAGGAGCCATTCAACCTTGCGGGTTGGCGCATAGATGCCGCGAATGTGGCCGGGCGTTCCAGAGACATTGACGTGACCCATGAAATTGCTAGAACGTCGCGAGCCGTGATTATGGAAGAGCGAGAAGACGCGCTACTGATTGCAGAAAATACCCAAGATGCATCAACGGATCTCCACGGAGATGGCTGGCACGGAACGATGAATTACTCCGCGTTCACGCGACCTGTGTGGGGATGGTTGCGCCGCGAGGACCACATCATGGGCATGGGTCCGGAAGTTCCGGTCATTAATGGTCGTCAGTTTGTTGCCACACTCACCGACTTCATGGCGAAGACGCCTTGGAGGTCGTGGGCAGCATCGTGGAATTACCTTGGGTGCCACGACACTGCTCGCTTCCGCTCCGTTTCTGGGTCAGCCGAGCGACAGATTGCCGGGCTTGGAGTTCTGATTGGGCTTCCAGGTACGCCTATGGTCTTCGCCGGCGACGAATTCGGCCTTGAAGGAGATTGTGATGATCTTGCTCGTCGCACAATCCCGTGGACGCGAGAAGACTTGTGGGACAAGCGCACGCTCAAGGACTACTCAACGCTTTTGAATCTGCGTCGGACGAGCCACGCACTTATCTATGGAGGTCTGCGTTGGGTTCACATCAGCGATGACGTCTTGGTGTGGTTGCGCGAATCCCAAGAGGAAAGACTGCTCGTGGCCGTCTCACGCTCAGGCAATCGGTCCGTGACACTCGAGGATTCCGTTTGGGGATTCCACGGCGCATCGCCGGTGTTCGGCAGCGGTGACGCGAATCATGGAGAAAGTTTCGAGCTGATTTTTGACCAACCAGGCACCCAGATTTGGCGATTGGCATGAACCCAACCGCCAGCAACACCACCGAACCGAAGGAGCCGCACCATGGCTGAGGTAACTCTCGAAAACATCGAGAAGGTCTACGACAACGGCTTCCACGCCATTAAGGACCTCTCGCTCTCAATCAGCGATGGCGAATTCCTGGTGCTGGTGGGGCCGTCTGGGTGCGGAAAGACCACCGCACTGCGCATGATTGCTGGCCTCGAACAAATCACCGCAGGAGACCTGCGCATCGGCGAGAAGATTGTGAACAACGTCAACCCCCGAGACCGGGATATCGCCATGGTGTTCCAAAGCTACGCCCTTTACCCACACTTGAACGTTGGAAGCAACATCGGCTTTGGTTTGGAACTGCGCAAGGTTGCCAAAGACAAGGTGCGTGACAGTGTGTCGTCGGTTGCGCGCACCCTTGACCTAACAACGATGCTCAACCGCAAACCCAAGCAACTGTCGGGTGGGCAACGTCAACGTGTCGCCATGGGGCGCGCAATCGTTCGTGAGCCAGAGGTCTTCCTTATGGATGAACCGCTGTCCAACCTCGATGCAAAACTACGTGTGCAAATGCGCGCTGAGATTTCCACTCTGCAACGCCGGCTTGGAACCACCACTATCTACGTGACTCACGATCAAATCGAAGCAATGACTATGGGTGACCGCGTGGCCGTGATGCGACTTGGTGAACTGCAGCAGGTGGATTCTCCAACTGAGCTCTACCAAAACCCGGCAAACATCTTTGTTGCGGGCTTTATTGGAACCCCTCCAATGACGATGTTCCATGCCCACTTCGCCCTCGAAGGCGATGCAGCCACGTTGACAATTGGCAAAGCCGCCTCACAGCAAATTGCGCTTCCAAGCGTGGTGCTTGCACGTCGTCCGGGCTTGCGTCAGTTCAACGGACAGGACATCGTGGTTGGTGTGCGTTCAGAAGACCTTTACCTCGAAACCGATGGCAAGTCGCCAATCGTGGTTGAGTCTGAACTCGTGGAATCGCTTGGGTCAAGCAAGCATGTTCACTTCCTCATTGATGCCATGCCGGTGAGTGAAGACCTGCTTGGTGGCGGTGTTCCTGATCCAGAAGACATCGCTCGCCTTGGCACTGACGATGGCACTCGCGGCGTCGCGGCGCTCGGACCACGCGCCCAAGTGCGAGCAGGAGAGCGCTTGACCCTCGGTGTTGATTCAGAGCAGTTGCACTTCTTCTCACCCGAAACCGGGATAGCAATTCGCGACTAGTTATCAAAGAGCAAACGACCCGGCTGTCCCATGACACCGGGTCGTTTGCTTTTCGGCTGAGAAGCCAACATTCATCGTGACCCACAGCCGCGATACTCACAATGCACCAGCCCGTCAGGGCGCGAGGCAAGCCCGTGCGAGTGTGGTTGCTTGCGATGCTCGAGAATGGTCGGGTGACTGACGGCCCACTCATCGTCCAGAGCGACAAGACGCTGCTGTTGGAGACCGCTCATCCATTGAGTGGGGAATGCCGTCGTGCGATTGCAGCGTTTGCAGAACTCGAACGCGCTCCTGAACACATTCACACGTATCGACTGTCACCACTCGGCTTATGGAACGCCCGTGCAGCCGGGCACGATGCAGAAAGTGTCATCGATACCCTCCTGCGATATTCACGATTCCCCATTGGGCACGCCCTGTTGGTGGACATTGCAGAAACCATGGGGCGCTACGGGCGCATGCAACTGCTCTCGCATCCGGCCCATGGTCTTGTGTTGCATGCAACTGACAAAGCAGTGCTGGAAGAAGTGCTCCGTGCGCCCAAGATCAAACCTATGGTTGGCGCACGGATAGACCTAGAGACAGTTCTCGTCCACCCCAGTGAGCGAGGCAACATCAAGCAGCAGTTGATTCGCCTTGGCTGGCCCGCCGAGGACCTAGCAGGCTACGTTGATGGCGAGAGTCACCCCGTGGGGCTGCGCGAAGACGGTTGGAACCTTCGGAGTTACCAGTCAGAGGCGGTTGAGACTTTTTTGCACGGTGGTTCCGGCGTTGTCGTGCTCCCATGTGGGGCAGGAAAGACGATTGTGGGTGCCGCCGCAGTCGCGCAATTGCAGGTAACTTCGCTCATTCTCGTGACCAACACTGTTTCCGCTCATCAATGGCGGCAGGAATTGCTCACGCGCACAACCCTCACTGAAGAGGAAATCGGCGAATACTCAGGTACGCGCAAAGAAATCAGACCCATCACCATCGCGACTTATCAAGTGTTGACTACGAAACGCAAAGGCGTGTACGCCCACCTCGAGTTGTTTGATGCACGCGATTGGGGCCTAGTTGTTTACGATGAAGTCCACTTACTTCCGGCTCCGGTTTTCCGCTACACCGCAGGCATCCAGGCGCGTCGTAGGCTCGGACTCACTGCAACTCTGGTGCGTGAAGACGGCTTAGAAGATGAGGTGTTCTCGCTCATCGGCCCAAAACGCTACGACGCCCCCTGGAAAGACCTTGAAAAACAAGGCTGGATTGCACCTGCACAATGCATCGAAGTCCGCGTGACTATGCCTGAACCTGAACGTTTTGCTTATGCGACTGCAGAGCAAGATGAAAAGTATCGGACGGCCTCATGCACCGCAGCGAAACTTCCTGTGATTCGCGCTCTTGCGCAACAGCACACAGATGAGCGAGTGCTCGTGATCGGTCAATACTTGGATCAACTTGCAGAACTTGGTGAACTGCTAGCGGCGCCGGTGGTAACCGGAGCGACTTCCGTGAAGGAGCGTGAACGCTTGTTCCAGGAATTTCGCGAGGGAACTCTGACGCGACTAGTGGTCTCCAAGGTTGCAAACTTCAGCCTAGATCTGCCCGAAGCGTCAGTGGCAATTCAGGTTTCAGGAACTTTCGGGTCACGTCAGGAAGAAGCACAGCGACTTGGTCGCATCCTTCGGCCCAAATCAGACAAGCGCACTGCGCGCTTCTACTCAGTAGTGACGCGAGACAGCGTTGACCAAGATTTCGCTGCGCACCGCCAAAGGTTTCTTACCGAACAGGGATATTCATACGAGATTCGCGATGCGGAAGATGTTTTGGCTGCAGGTCCGGAGCAGTAATCATCAATTCCTCGCCAGTGTTGCGCGCCGCTGGTGACCGCCATGCCAACGAGGCAGCAAGACGCTCGAACCACTTTCGTCCAGAGCAACTCGTGGAATTGAGCTAAGAGCGTAGGAAACATGAGTGTGGGGGCGCTGACCGAAGTCAACGCCCCCACCCACAGGTTGTCGGTAGGACTAGAAGTCCATCCCTCCCATGTCTCCGCCGCCAGCCGGGGCAGCCGGGGTCTTCTCCGGCTTGTCGGCAATGACTGCTTCGGTGGTGAGGAACAGTGCCGCGATGGATGCTGCGTTCTGCAGCGCGGAACGCGTCACTTTGGCGGGGTCGATAATGCCGGTGGCAATCATGTTGACGTATTCGCCGTTGGCCGCGTTGAGGCCGAAGCCAGGCTCTAGGTTGCGAACCTTTTCAACGACAACTCCACCCTCAAGGCCGGCATTGACTGCAATCTGCTTCAGCGGAGCTTCGACTGCAACCTTGACGATTTGGGCGCCAGTTGCTTCGTCGCCTTCAAGTGTCAGAGTGCTGAACACCTTGTGGCTTGCCTGCAACAGCGCAACGCCACCACCGGCAACGATGCCCTCTTCCACGGCAGCCTTGGCGTTGCGGACAGCATCTTCAATGCGGTGCTTGCGCTCCTTGAGTTCAACCTCAGTTGCAGCACCCGCCTTGATGACTGCAACCCCACCGGCCAACTTCGCCAGGCGCTCCTGCAACTTCTCGCGGTCGTAGTCCGAGTCGGTCTTGTCGATTTCTGCACGGATTTGGTTGACGCGGCCGGCAATCTGATCCGCATCGCCAGCACCCTCAACGATGGTGGTTTCGTCCTTGGTGATGACAACCTTGCGAGCACGGCCGAGAAGTTCCAGGCCGGTGTTCTCGAGTTTCAGACCGACCTCTTCGCTAATGACCTGGCCACCAGTGAGAATGGCAATGTCTTGCAGCATGGCCTTGCGACGGTCTCCAAAACCGGGTGCCTTCACCGCAGCGGAGCGGAATGTGCCGCGAATCTTGTTCACGACGAGTGTCGCCAGGGCTTCGCCTTCAACATCTTCAGCGATGATGGCCAATGGCTTACCAGACTGCATCACCTTCTCAAGAATCGGCAGCAGGTCCTTGACATTGGAGATCTTGGAGTTCGCAATGAGGATGTACGGATCTTCAAGAACGGCTTCCATGCGCTCGGTGTCGGTGACGAAGTAAGGCGAGATGTAGCCCTTGTCAAAGCGCATACCCTCAGTCAATTCCAACTCAAGACCAAAGGTGTTGCTTTCTTCGACGGTGATGACACCTTCTTTGCCAACCTTGTCCATCGCCTCAGCGATCATCTCGCCGATTTGAGTGTCCGCGGCAGAGATTGACGCAGTGGCAGCGATTTGCTCTTTGGTTTCAACTTCTTTGGCCATTGCCAGAAGTTCCGAACTCACAGCTGCAACTGCCTTTTCGATGCCGCGCTTCAGCGACATCGGGTTTGCGCCTGCAGCGACATTGCGTAGACCTTCGCGAACCATGGCTTGCGCCAAAACGGTCGCCGTCGTGGTGCCGTCGCCAGCCACGTCATCAGTCTTTTTCGCAACTTCCTTAACGAGTTCCGCACCGATCTTCTCGTACGGGTCGTCCAGTTCAATTTCCTTCGCAATCGAAACGCCGTCGTTGGTGATTGTGGGCGCACCCCACTTCTTCTCCAGCACGACATTGCGACCCTTTGGGCCGAGGGTGACCTTGACTGCGTCGGCCAAGGTGTTCATACCGCGCTCAAGCGCGCGGCGGGCGTTCTCATCAAACGCGATGATTTTTGCCATGACTTGTGGTCCTCCGTGGAACACGTTCGGGGTTGATTCAGACACCATCCGCGACGGACCTCACGTGATGCAAGGCGTGACGTCTGATCAGACCCAGGTTTGTGGCACTCAGGGGTGCCGAGTGCTAAGCGTATTGTTGGCACTCAACCGGTAAGAGTGCAAATCGGGGGTCCCCTGACGTCGCAATTGGGGCCCAGAGATTGACCGTCCTGAGCATCGAATCAATGACCGCCGCCCTACCTCGGGCCAAGAACAAGGAGCGAGAACTACCCCACGCTGCGTTGCGCGGTGCGCGCTTGGTGGCGAGCATGGCGTAAACGGGAGAGACGCTTGACCAAGATTGGGTCGTAGGCCAGAGCGCGAGCGTCATCGAGTAGTGCCCCTAGCACCTGGTGGTAGTGCGCTGGCGTCATGTCGAAACGCTCGCGGATGAACTGCTCTTTGGCTCCAGAAAAGCGCCACCATTCACGCTCAAAGTCCAGGATTGACGCTTCTAGGGCGGTCAAACCCACGGCTGCTGCCATGGCTTGAGCATCATGGATGGCGGCCGTTCCGTCTACCGAATGCATGCCGTCAGCGGGCCCCACCAGCCCTGCGTTGCCGGAAACTGGGGTGCTATTTGCTGTCTGGGCTGCGGCGGCGGAATCCATGGCGGAAGTCTAGCGGCGAATTACAACCGTGTCATTAGTCCGGAGCCAAGTTGGACGGGGGCCAAGCCCCGATGCTGTGGTTCAAGGCACCCCGGTGGGGTCCGAGATTTGTGAGACTTTCTGGACGCATTGGGGCAAAAGAAATCGCCCGGGGTGACTAGCCAACCGGGACCCTTTAGTGCCAAGATATGTCCTGCGTCGCACCGGCGCGTAGATAGACCAAATTGGGAAGGGCCCTAGCATGAACATCGGACACCGTGCTCGCCTCGTTGCGGGCGTCGTAGTCGGACTGGTGGTGGCCGGCGGAAGCGCCTACGCGACCACTGTCGACACTTCAGGCACTGAGACTGCTGCCTGCATCACTCCCTCGAAGTACATCCGCGTGCTGAGCGACGGTGCTGAATGCCGTCGTCGCGAGACCGCGATTTCTTTGCCTTCGATGGACACAGTTGACGCGCTGTCTGGCGCAATCAACGAAAACTCGGACATGTTGGATGAAACTGCCAGCACGTTGGAGCAGGCCACCAGCGACATCGCTGACCTGCAGGATCTGACGAACGACAATGGCGCGAACATCTTCAACCTGCAAGGCGACTTTGCAAACGAAGTTGACCGTGCTACCTCTGCAGAAGCAGAACTCGCCGCGAACTTCGACAACTACTACACCATTGACGACGTTGACGGTGCCCTCGGTGGCATCTACGACGGCTTCAGTGCTGTCTACGACGAACTGTCGAACCGCGTCACTGGTGACGACGTTGCCATCGGCTTCGCCGACATCCAGGGTCAGCTTGAGTTGATCAACTCAGCTCTCGACCAGGCTGGCACTGACCTCAGCAACGCCGTTGACGAACTCAACAACAGCATCGGCGCGTTGATTGTTTCAACGTCCACGCTGAGCGACCGCGCAGATGCTGCGGACGCATTCGCTGCTGACGTCGCTGCAAGCATGAGCGGCTTCCAGTCGCAGGTTGACACGTTGACGACCGGTCAGGCTGCAGTTGCCGCTTCGGCAAGTGCAAACGCTGACGCAATCACCAGCCTTACGGCCAGTGTTGCAAGCGCCTTCGCCGACCGTGACGCAACCATCGCGGCATTGACTGCACGCGTGACGGCGCTCGAAGCTGCAGTTGCAGCATTGACGCCGGCCCCGTGATCTAGTCACTAGACACAAAGAAAACCCGCCCCGGTTTACCGGGGCGGGTTTTCTGCTTTCGGTAGGTCTGTCTAGGCGGGGTAACTCAGTGTGACCGCAAACCCCGGATTAGAACTGAGTCAAGATCAGCATTCAAAACCGCACTCCGTTGAACGCGATGAACATCAAAGGCACTCCGGAGGCATCCAACAATGCTGTCTCAACAGGTTGCGCAACCAACAGGTCGCAGAAGATTGTCCCGAGACCTCACAGAGAGCCGACGAGGGGACTTGAACCCCTAACCGCCCGATTACAAGTCGGGTGCGCTACCAGTTGCGCCACGTCGGCAGTGTGTCAACACACTCGTCATCTAAGTCGGTCACGTTGACTGACCCATTCTGCTCAGTGGTGCAGTGATCACCACGGTGCGAAGACAGAGGAAGAGTCTAGCCGCGCCGGTTTGTGGCGCTCGCAATACGGGAACAACCAAGGTGTGACCAGCAAAGTCCTTGTCGTGGCCAATCGGCTCCCGGTGGAATTCCAAGAGAGCGATGGCGGCGGCACATGGACTCGCTCGCCGGGAGG
>Ga0214923_10004242_pt1 | contig 17436 bp, 25 predicted proteins | sample LL1510_MetaG_FD_177993 | JGI IMG/M metagenome (GOLD analysis project Ga0214923, IMG submission 177993) | Freshwater microbial communities from Lake Lanier, Atlanta, Georgia, United States - LL-1510 | ecosystem: Environmental > Aquatic > Freshwater > Lake | place: USA: Georgia | collected... | reverse complement strand
ACCCTGCTCGCCGCCCTGGCCGAGGCCGAACGCCTGAAGCGGCTGCATCCGTCCAGCCGGTTTGTCGTGATGTCGCCGGTGACAGACCAAAGGGGACTGACCTATGCGCGGGGCTGGTCAGCCGGCCGGGCTGAAGGCTTGGCGCAAGCCCACCGCGAGATCATGGCGGCTGAGGCCCAGACTGACAAAGCGCGCGATCGCGTCTCAGCCCTCGAATGCGCTGCTGAACGGATTCAGCCGGTCACTGGAAGCCTCCACGACCTTCAGATGCTGATCGCTGACTGCCTGCTTTGGTTTGACGGCTTCGCGGCAGCCCACGCCAGCCGCGAGCCCTGGGAGCGGCCGAACGTCCCGAGTCGCGAACGTCTGCGGGAATTCAACGCCCTGCTCCAGGTCGCAGCAGCGGCGCCGGCCGACCCCGACCTCGATGACCACATCCCCTTCTAGGAGCCCTGCATTGACCGACCACATTCCCCACATCGGCGGCAAAATCGACAAGCCCGGGATATACTCGGGCCTTCCGATAACGGCCTACCACAGCGACTGCTGTGTCGGTCCTTCGATCTCTTCAGGCGGCCTCCGGACGCTCGATGCTGTCAGCCCTGCCCACTACTGGGCGACCAGCTACCTGAACCCCAACCGGATCCCCCAGGAGGACAAGGACGCCTTCAATCTTGGGAGAGCGGCGCACACGCTGATCCTGGGCGAAGACGGGTTCAAGCGCGACTACGTCATCCGACCTGACTGCTGGGACAGCTGGCGTACCAAGGAAGCGCGGGTCTGGCGGGACGAGCAGAAGCTGGCGGGCCTTACCGTCCTGGAGCCCGGCCATATCGACCAGATCAAGGGTATGGCCGCCGCGCTGGCGCTCCACCCCACCATTCAGCGAGGTCTGCTCAACGGCGAAGTCGAGCGCTCCATCGTCTGGAAAGACGCCAAGACTGGAATCTGGCTGAAGGCCAGGCCGGACGTGCTGCCCGTTGATAGCAACATGATCGTGGATCTGAAGACCACATCCTCTGCCGATGCCGTCTCGGTCCGCCGCTCCATCGCCGACTACGGCTACCACATGCAGCTGGCTCTGGCCTTCGAAGGCATGAGGGCGGTCACCGGCCGCCAGATGACGGACTTTGTCCTGGTCTTCGTGGAGACCAAGCCGCCCTACGCGGTGAACATCAAACCCCTCGATATCGCCGACATCATCTTCGGCCGGCGTCAGATTCGTCGGGCGATCGACCGCTTCGCCGAGTGCCTGAATAGCCGCTCTTGGCCGGCCTACGACGACGACGAGGTCACCGCCAGCCTGCCCTCCTACTACCGCCAGCGGCTCGATCATGAGGCCGAAGCCGGACTTCTCCCTGCCCTTGAGGATGCTTGAACATGAACACCGCCGTCGCACGAAGTGAAAAGCCGCAACTGACCGCCGGCGGCCCTGTCGCCGCCCTGGTTCCACAAAGCCTTGAGGAGGCGTTCCGCGTCGCCGGGGCGATCGCCGCCTCTGGCCTGGCCCCGGCTGGCCTCAAGACCCAAGAGCAGATCATGGTCGCCATCATGGCCGGCGCCGAACTTGGCTTGGCCCCTTTTCAGGCCCTGCAGTCGTTCGCGGTCGTCAACGGCAGACCGACCCTTTGGGGTGACGGCCTAGTCGCCGTTGCACGTGCTCAGGGCGTCAAGGTCAAGGAATGGTCGGAGGGAGACGGCGACCAGATTGTCGCGTTCTGCACCGTCATGCGGCCCGACACCGGCGAAGAAGTCACGCGGTCATTCTCGGTCGCGGACGCCAAGAAGGCCAGTCTCTGGGCCAAGGCCGGTCCGTGGCAGTCCTACCCCAAGCGGATGCTTCAGATGCGCGCTCGGGCTTATGCGCTTCGCGACGGATGCGCCGACATGCTTCGAGGCTTTCAGATCCGGGAGGAAGTTGAAGACTATCAGCCGATCCGCGATGTGACGCCGCAAAAGGCAGACCTACGCTCCAGGCTCGCGGCCCGGGCAGATCATGATGAAGGCTTCAGCGCCGCCCATGTCAGCCGGGAGACGTCCTTCGTCGACTCCGCAACAGGTGAGGTGATCGACACCCTGGACGGTGACCAGATTCCCGAAGCGTTCGGCGGCGCCGAGACCGAGGATTTCCCGGGCGACAAGCCCACCGTTGCCGACCTGGGCCTGAAGACGGGTACGCAGCTGGCGGCCGAGAAGGCGCAAGAGGCCGATCAGCCGGAGCCGGCCTTCGACCCACTTGCCTGGGCGGCGGAGTTCAATGCCGACCTTGAGAGCATGGACCTCGAGATGATCGAAGCGGCTATCGCGGACCCTGAGGCCCGGGCCAAGTTCGGCCAGCTGCAGGCGGCTAGCCCAGGGTCCGCCGAGGCACTCGACAAAGCAATCACGGCCCGCCGCAGGGCTCTTGGCTGGAGGGCCGCCTGATGGCTGGCATTCGCGTTCTCGACTTTGAAACCACGGGCATGGAGCCCCCCGCCGAGGTGTGCGAGGTCGGCTATTGCGACGTCGTCCAGGATGCTGGCGGATGGCAAATTGGCGAGCCGTCAGCGCGGCTCTGCCGGGTGCAGTCGATGCCCCCAGAGGTGCGCGCTGTGCACCATCTGACCTTGGCCGAATGCGCGCCGTTTCCGGCATTCGATGAAGGGGCGTTCGTCGGGGATCTCGGAGGCTGCAGCGTCATTGCAGCCCACAACGCCGAGTTCGAGGCCCAGTGGTTGCCCAAGGGCGGAGCTTTGCCCCTGCTCTGCACCTACAAGGCCGCGCTTCGGGTCTGGCCCGAGGCACCCAGCCACAGCAACAGCGTCCTGCGCTACTGGCTCGAAGACCAGGGTCTGGTCGAGCTCGACCACGACACGGCCATGCCTCCGCACCGGGCCGGGCCTGATGCCTATGTCACGGCTCATATCCTGAAGGCGCTGCTGAGCCAGGTGACAGCCCGGCAAATGGTGGCCTGGACACAAGAGCCCAGGCTTATGCCCAAGATCACCTTCGGCAAGCACAAGGGCGCGCAGTGGCATGAAGCGCCCGCCGACTACCTGAGTTGGGTCGCCACCAAGTCCGACCTCGACGTCGATACGAAGTGGAACGCCCGGCGTGAGCTTGATCGGAGGGCCGGCAAGTGAGCACCCGGGTGACCCTTGAGCGCCTCCTTCGGGACGATGACGACGCCGCAGCGCAGACCGTGCGCGGCTGGACGCTTCAAATCGCTGACGGCGGCATCTCCATCGGCGGACGGGAGCCCGGCTCGGTCAAGTTCACGATCCGCGTCGCCGATATCGGCGAGCTGATCGGCGATCTGAACGCCGCCGCTGACGCCGCAGAAGCATTGGAGCGGAAGTAATGGCTGTCCAACTGTCCGACCAGATCGCCTGCGTGAAGCGGGAAATCGCCATGCGGGAGCGCGCCTATCCTCGCTGGGTCGGAGGCGGAAAAATGACCCAGCAGAAGGCCGACCAGGAACTCGCCGCGATGAAGGCTGTCGGCGAGACGCTGGCCAAACTCCAGACAGAAGGGCGGCTCTTGTGAGGGTCCTTATCGCTTGCGAGTTCAGCGGCACCGTCCGCCGCGCCTTCGCCGCCCGTGGTCACGATGCCTGGTCTTGCGATCTGCTGCCGGCTGAAGACGGCTCAAACCGCCACATCACCGGAGACGCCCGCGATCACCTGCACGAGGGATGGGACCTGTTGATGGTCGCCCATCCGCCCTGCACCAGGCTCTGCAACAGCGGGGTCAGATGGCTGCACACGCCCCCGCCCGGCAGGACAGCTGGCGACATGCAAGCCGACCTTGAAGAGGGCGCCGCTCTGTTCTCCGCCTTCTGGAATGCGCCTATCGAACGGATCGCTGTCGAGAACCCGGTCATGCACCGCCATGCGAAGGCGCTGATCGAGGGGTATCAGGAGCCCGCCCAGAGCGTCCAGCCGTGGCAATTCGGGCATGGAGAGACCAAGCGGACCTGTCTCTGGCTGAAGAACCTGCCGCCGCTGGTTCCGACCAACATCGTGTCAGGCCGCGAGGCCCGCGTTCACCGGATGCCGCCCGGCCCGGACCGCTGGAAAGAGCGCAGCCGGTTCTTCACCGGCATTGCCGAGGCCATGGCCGACCAGTGGGGCGTTCTTGGCTGGCTCCAGGAGGCCGCATGACCGCCTCAGCTACCCCCGATCTGTTCGGCGCAGTGCCCCAGTCCAAATGGAAGCCCGCCAAGGGCAAGGGCGGCTGCGGCCGAGACCCCCAGGCCGGGCCGGGCTCCTGCTGGCACTGGTGGGAGCTTTGCCCAAATGCCGAAAAGCGGGGCTGCTATCAGCTCTGGCTGAAGGCTCGGCAGGTGGCCAGTGTCTGAGCCCTTCTGGCATTATCCGCCAAGCCTGCCGGAAGACGGCAGAAGGATTGTCGCGGTCCATGAAGATGGCGACCACGTCTATCTGTTCAAGGTCAGCGGGGACGTTCTGCTCGACGCGGATGATGGCGACTTTGCCATGTGGTCAGTGTCGCACATTGCAGAGGGCGGTTGCTTTGCAATGTGGGCCTATCTCCCCAACGGGTTCAGCCTCCAGTTTGAAATGGCGGGGTGTGCTCGATGACCCGCCGCGACTTGATCGCCCACGAGACCTGGCTGGCAGCGACCTACCGGCGCGAGGCCAAGAGCCGCCGGTCGAAGAATCCGCTGCTCGCCGACGAGCTCGAACGCTGGGCCAACGCTTCCGAGGCCCGGGCGGAGAAGATGCGGGCCGGCCCGCTGTTTGGCGCAGGTGCTGACCAATGAAGGTCCGCCCGATCCTCATGTCCGCGCCGATGGTCCGGGCCCTGCTGGACGGTCGCAAGGCGCAGACCCGGCGGGTTGTGAAGGGCGAGGCGCTGCGGTGGCTGGACACCGATTTTGGTTCGGGTTTTGTCGCCATGCCAGAGAACAGGCTTTGCCCCTACGGCGTCCCCGGCGACCTGCTCTGGGTGCGGGAGACTTGGCAGTTTTCACCGCAAAAGCATTGCAGTTGTCCCCAGGGCTCCGAGCCCGCCCCATGTGACGATTGGTCAGACGGCACGGGATGCCGCTCTAACCGTTCTGGAGTCGACTACCGGGCCGATGGTATTCGTCAATTTCCATGGCGGCCATCCATCTTCATGCCGAGACCGGCCTCCCGCCTGACCCTGGAAATCACCGAGGTCAGGGTCGAGCGGCTTCAGGACATCAGCGAGGCGGATGCGCTGGCCGAGGGTGTCTACCGCGTGGACCCCGATGCCGAAGACTTGGACAACGGCTGCACGCCCGATGACTTTGTGTTTATGGCCCCCGGCACGCGTCAGGGCTTTGGCATGACAACGGCCGAGCGTAACCGCGAGCAATGGGGACCCACTGCCAGCTTTGCTTATTCCCGAACATGGGAGGCCATCAATGGCCCCGGCTCATGGGCGGCGAACCCTTGGGTCTGGGCAATTTCCTTCAACGTCCACAAGCGGAACATCGACGCGGTGGACCTCACCCCCTTGGAGGATGAGGGATGACCAGCGATCTTTGTCTTGAAGACAGCATCCATCCGACTGCTGAGGCTCAAGCCGCCCAAGAGCAGCGTCTGGCCGAGGGTATCCAGTCGATGTGGGACGACATGGAAGCCGAACTCACCCGCCTCCGTGCCGAGAACGCACGGCTGAGGGAGGCGGCGGAAGAGGCTCTAAACCTCTGGCATCACAACACATGGGACGAACTGGAAGCCATCGCGGCGGCCTTTGTGCGCCTTGGCGATGAACTTTCCGCCGAGTGCGACGAAGCCGAGGAAGCCGACGACCGCCGCCGGGGCAACCCGCTGGAGCGGGACTATCGGAGGTATGGCGCATGAGCCGCCCCGTCCTTCGCTGGCACGGCGGCAAGTGGCTGCTGGCGCCCTGGATCATCCAGAACCTTCCGCCGCATCGGGTCTATGTCGAGCCATTTGGCGGCGCGGCGTCCGTCCTGCTGCGCAAGCCCCGCGCCTATGCCGAGGTTTACAACGACTTGGATGATGAGGTCGTCAACCTGTTCAGGGTCCTGCGTGATGAGCATGGCGCCGAGCGCCTTTGCCGGGCCGTGTATCTGACGCCGTTCTCACGGACAGTACAGGCCGAGGCCTATCAGGCATCTGACGATCCGGTTGAGCGCGCCCGCCGCCTGATCGTCCGGTCCTTCCAAGGCTTTGGCTCAAATGGAACCCATCGGCCGACCGGATTCCGGGCGAACAGCAACCGATCAGGAACCACGCCTTCGCGGGACTGGATCAACTATCCCGAGGCGCTGGTCAGCATTGTGGATCGCCTGCGCGGAGTGACGGTCGAGAACCGAGACGCCTGCGCGGTCATGGCGGCGCACGATTGCCCAGACGCGGTTCACTATGTGGACCCGCCCTACATGCCGGAAACCCGCGACCGTGGAGCCGACTATGCCCACGAGATGACGCCGGATCAACATGCCGCCCTGCTGACGTTTCTGCGGGGCGTGAAGGGGTCCGTTGTCCTCTCCGGGTATCCGCACCCGCTTTACGAGGCGGCCCTGTCAGGCTGGTTCCGCGTTGAACGCGAGGCCCTGGCAGACGGCGCCCGGAAGCGCACTGAGGTTCTATGGATCAATCCGAAGGGCCGGCAATCGGCTGGACTGTTTGAGTTCGCCGCATGACCCCGGCCGAGGACGACATAGACGCCCTGACCGACATCATCACCCGCCTCCGTGCCGAGAACGCACGGCTGAGGGAGGCGGGGCAGGCTGTGGTGGGATGGTGGGACATGACGCCTTCAATGTCATCCGCACATGACACCATCGAAGCCCTCCGCGCCGCCCTCAAGGAAGGGGGTGGAGAGTGACGGAAGATCAAATCGCGTATCTGGCCGATAAGCTGGGCGATTGGGCTGGCTATAGTCCAGACGCCATGAAGTCCATGCTTGAGGCAGCAAATCCTGGTATGCCGAAGCACACCCCCGAGCGCCCCACCCTGCGCGATCAGTTCGCTATGGCGGCTCTGACGGGGTACATCGCCCATCGCGGGTTTCAGGAGGACGCCGGACGGGCCGCCTACGCCATCGCAGACGCCATGATGAAGGAGATGGGGGGATGACCTATGCCCTGTTTGGCCTTGGCGCGGTAGGCTTCTGCGCTGCGGTCTGCCTGCTTAACGGCCATCACTACAAGCAGGACGCCGGGACGCTGTGCCTCTGCATCAGCGCGGCAATGATGGCCCTCGCCACTATCCTTTGGAGCATTCCATGACCCCCCTCAAAGCCGCCCGAGAGAGGGCCGAACTGGCGGTAATCTACCCAGAAACCGTTTGCTGCTCAGTCATCGACACAGCCGACCTCCGCCTGATCCTCGCCGCCCTGGATGGGCAGGAGGTCACCCACACAGATCAGTTGGGTGTGGCGGACTACCTGCGTGAAATTGCAAAATGGTCCGAACACGGGGCGTTCATGGCCGCCGGGGCTGAACCCAACGAGTTGGCGATGGCCCAGCTTGGCAAGCACTTTCAGCGGTTGAAGGAGATGGCAGACTACGCGCTCCGCATCCGACCCGCCCCTCCTGTGGAGAAAGACAATGGGTGAGCCGCAACTCTTCCGCCCGCGTGGCCCACTGGTTCCCCGCATCTTCCGCCGGGCAGACATGTTCTACATGCTGTTTCTGCCCGACGATGACGACCTCGCCGCCCATGCCGAGTGCAACCCCGGAACGCTTCGAATTGAAGACATTTTCGGCAACTGCCTTTGGCCCGCCCCTCCTGTGGAGGTGAAGGGACCATGACCGCCTTTGACCTCCGCACGATCAGCGATTCCGAGGCCGCGACAAAATTGGGCTTTCCTCTGCGCTCGGTCCGGCGCGTTATAGACCGCGAGGGGTTGTGCTACCGGGTCGGCCGTCGTCGGCGCCTGACCGAGGCCCATTTCCTCGCCCTGCAGCTCGCTCTGATCCCGGAACCATGCTCAAGCTCTACCTACGTCCGACCGGCCTCTGGCACATCCGGGGCACGGTCCAGGGGCGACGCATTGACCAGAGCGCTCGCACTCGCATCAAGGCCGAAGCCGAAGCGATCCGCGCGCAGATCGAAGCCGAGACCTTCAAACGTGCTGTCTATGGAGATCGCGCGGTAGCGACCTTTGCCGAGGCGGCGGCCGACTATATGGCCGCCGGCGGTTCGTCCGACCATCTGACGCCCCTGCTTCACGCCATCGGCTCGCGCCGTCTATCGGATCTGAAACAGGCCGACGTTGACCGACTGGCGCGGGAGTTGAAGCCCACCGCCAAGCCCGCGACCCTGATCCGTCAAATCTACACCCCCTACAGCGCGGTCATAAACTACGCCGCGACCCAGGGCCTCTGCGAGCCGATCCGGCTCCGCAAGCCGAAGGTCGAGAACAACCGGGTGGACTATTTGACGCCCGACGAGGCTGAAACGCTCCTGGCCTTCCTGCCCCCGCACCTGGCCCAGCTCGTGACCTTCTACCTCGCCACCGGATGCCGGGCGACCGAGGCGCTTGATCTGGAATGGCGGGACGTCAGCCCCAAGGGCGAGCGCGTCGTCTTCTGGGAAACCAAGGGGGGCTATGCGCGCGGCGTCCCGGTTCAGCCGCGGGTGACCCTTCCCGAACGGCATGACGGCTTTGTCTGGCTGACCAAGGCCGGCAATCCCTGGCACGGCTACGACGCGATCAACTTGGCGCTCAAGCGGCTCTGCATCAAACACAAGTTCCGGCCGGTTCACTGCCACCTGTTCCGCCACACCTGGGCGACCTGGGCCTATGCCGTGACAAAGGACATGACCCTGTTGATGCAGCAGGGCGGCTGGAAATCGGCGACGATGGTGATGCGATATGCCCACGCCGGATCCGACGACCTGGCTGCCGAGATACTGAAAAAGGGCTGGCGATTCGGGCGTGATCTTCAGACCAGCCGGGGCCGGATCAGGGAGAAAGTTGGGAGTAGATCCCAGACGGCCTGAAAACGACAACCTGTTCAACACCTTACATGCCCGACCGCTAAATTGGTAAGGCTGAGGTCGGCAGTTCAATCCTGCCCGGCGGCACCACTATAAACCGTTATAAAACAAGGCCCTGCGTCAAAAGCGCGGGGCCTTTCTCTTTGCAGGTTTGGTCACTTATTGGCGTGAACGGATCGGAAACATGGGCGAAATGTTGGGAGATTCTTGGGAGGCGATCTGAGACCCAAACGAAGAAAAGCCCCGCCACCTGAAACAGGGGCGGGGCTTATGTCAGAAAGTGTGACCCGAGGCCGAGGCCTTCAAGGGTCGATCATATCGGTGACGTCAACGAAATGGTCAGCTATCCGGCGGATGACAGGTCAGCCGGGCGATCCGCGCTCGATCCCACCCCTGCCGGCCCCAATCCCTCGCCGCTGCCTCGCCGGTCAGAAACGCCGCCAGATCGGCCCGCTCCTGATCGGTGACGGGGGCGACCAGACCACCTTGAACCGGAGGCTCTGGCTTGAGGGGCTGACAGAGCCGGGGATCGGGTGCGATGGGCGCCGGAACATCAGCGGGGGGCGAGAGCGTCTGACAACTCGCGAGGGCCAATGACGCTACGGACAGGGCAGCCAGTCGAATCATAGGTCGGGACCTTTTCAACAATGGTTCGGATTGCGTTGGCGGATTTGCGAGCAGCGGAGACGCGGGCGTCACATTGCGCCCCAGCCTCAGAAACGGCCCGTAGAGCCCTTCCTTGCTCTTCGCGCCGCAGTGCATCGGCTTGGCGGTAGGAGGCCTCCCAGGCCCTTGCTCTGGCCGTCTCGCGGGCGGTTTCGAGGCGGGAGGCGTGAAGGCTGGCGTCATTGGCCTTCAGGCGCAGGGTCTGGACCCCGGCAAAGGCGAGGCAGGCCGCTATGACCGGCGCCCACCAAAAGCGGATCAGGAGGGCGATCATGGAACGATCCCCTGCAGCACTGGCGACCCCGGCCCACCCGGCTGGCTCAGAACCTGCCGACGCATCCGGGGATCGAAGCTGATGTGAACGCACCGGCCGCGCTCGTAGATGACCTGGTCAAACTTGAGCCCCGATGCAGCCAGCACCCGAGCGGCCTGAAGATCCGTCAGGGTCGCGTGGTGGAAGTCGACAGCCCAGCCCAGAGCATGGGCCGAGGTCGGAACCCCGCCCACCGCCTTGTTGACAGTCGGGTTCCGGTAGGCGCTGGTCACGATGATGGACCGGTCACCCAGGATCGCCCGGACATGCTCCATGCAGGCCGCCGTGATCCGGAGGTTTTTGAAATGCTCTTCGGTCGGTTCGTTGTTCCAACCGTGCAGGGCGGCGGTGTCGGACTTGATCAGCTCTTCCAGGCTGAAGTTGGCGGTCAGCTTCATGGTTCGTTCTCCTGAAATTGTTTCGGGGGCTCGCTACGCGTGATGACTGTCACGATCTCGACATCGGGCCGGGCGTAGCTATTCTGCGATTACTCAAAGCGAGGTGCTGACATGGCCACCGTGACCGGAACAGCGGGCGACGATTTCATTCATGTGTCTGGGGATGGCCTGACGCCGCCGCCGGGGACCAACGAGGTCGCGACCGCCACCAACGGCAACGACGTCATCACGTCAGGGGCCGGGACCGACATCATCTATGCCGGCGGCGGGAACGATCAGATCCGGATCACCACCGCGTCGGATATCAGCGGCCTTGCGGAGTATATCGACGGGGGATCGGGCAACGACTTCCTGAGCCTCGCCTGTGGCGGGACGATCGATCTGACTCTGGTCACATTCGTCAGCGTTTACGCCATTAACGGCTCTAGCGGGTTAGACTTCCCGAACGTGATCATGACAGCCGAGCAAATTTCGACGATGCAGTTGACCAACGCCAACTTCTTCCTGAATGCACCGGGGGCGGTCAGCTATCAGCAGCAAGGCTTCTCCGGCGCGCTGACCGGCTCCTCGGGCGACGACGTTCTCGACTTCCGAACCGAAGGCACCTTCACCATCAACGGCGCCGGCGGCAACGACATGATCCTGGCCACCGAGCAGCGCGGCTCCGTCACCCTCTACGGCGGAACCGGCAATGACACGATCGAGGCCGGAAAGAAGAGCGACACACTGGACGGTGGCGACGGAGTCGATTTCCTGATCGGCGGCCGGGGCAAGGACAAGCTGACCGGCGGACTGGACGCCGACACCTTCGTTTTCCGACAGGACCGCGACAGCAAGGTCGGAGGCTCCGACCGCATCACCGATTTCAGCCACGCCCAAGGCGACCTGATCGACCTCTCGAAGATCGATGCAAATACGGGCCTGCCCAAGGATCAGGCCTTCCACCTGGGCGGGGCTGTCTTTACCAAGATGGCCGGCGAGCTGATCCAGACGATCGACGCCAATGGCAACACCCTCCTTCAGGGCGACACCAACGGGGACGGGATCGCCGACTTCGCCCTTCAGATCGCGGGTGGCCCCACCTTAGTCGAGTCCGACTTCATCTTTTGAGCCGGAAGGCCGAAGCGGCCATCGACCTTGATCTTCAGGGCCGCGCCGTATTGGCTGGAGATGTAGAGAAGCAGACCGGTCAACATCATCAAATCGCCCTTTCCAGGCGGTAAACTCAGCCATCGAGACGGTGACGCCCAGACCAACCCGGCGAGCACCATCAGCAGGGCCCAGCGTTGCAGGCGGGGCAACGGGCCGCCCCAGCCGACGAGCGCCACGGCTAGCAACAGCATGATAACCGCACCACCGACGATGGCGCACAGATGAGCGATCATTCCGCCCCCCCGATCTTCACCGGACCCAAGTCGACTTTGACCAGCTTGAGTGGGTCGGAGGAATAAATGGCGACTGCCTTGGCCAGTCCCGCCAAGATGATCATGCCAAATGTCCCGCACAAAAACCCGACTAGATTTGCAACCGCCAGCGGGATTCCCTGGCCCGGTAGCACCGGGTCGACGATGACGCAGAGCGCCGGCGCAACGAAAGCGGCTGACGCTAGCCCGCCGAACCCGGACAATACCTTGCCGCGAATGGTCAGGTTTTCGGTCACACCCAAGGACAAAAGTGCTCCCGCAGCGCCCGGCGCGAGCGGGAGGAGGCCCTTGGCGATGGCCGCCAGCTGTGGATCGGTTTCGGCCATCAGACGGGTTCCTCTTCAAGGGGTTGAGCCGGGTCGGTGATCGTAACGCCGGCTTCGCCCAGCGCCTGCCGGGCCTCCTCCAGCTGAACTTCTATCCGAATGATGTCGGCCTCGCGGACCTTCAAGGTGGCTTCTCGCGCAGCCAATTTGACGGCTAGCTGCTCGATCTCCACGCCGGCCGACCGCGCAGTTTCCTTGGCCTCGGCCAGCTCGGAGGTCATATCGGCAAGGGAACCGTCGCGCTCCTCGAGGCGAGACGTCAGGCCAGTGATCTGCGACTGCGCATCGCGCAGGTCGTTCTCCAGTTTGGCCAGTTTGTGATTGCCCTGCTCGATGGTGATGTGCGCCGACTCCATTTCGGGAACGAGCCTCGCAACCGTTGCCGTCGAAATTCGGGCCTCGTCGGTGACTTCGCCAAGCTGGCCACGCAGAGCCTCGACCTCGCGGTCATGGGTCGCGATCAGCCCATTCAGTCGGTCGATCTCGGCGAAGGCCGTCAGGGCGGCTCCGGGCAGCAGCGCTCTCACCTCTTCAGGGCTGTCGGCCAACGCCTTTGCGGCTCCGGGCAGATCCATGACCCGCTCGCCGTCGATCTCGACGATCCGGCGATCCTGATAGTGGCCGCCCTTGACCAGGCCATCCTCGCCGAAGCGGATCAGGACTTCGTAAGGCAGGGTTTTGTCGATGATGGACATGAGTGCTCCTTAGGAAACGATGGCGCCGTCGGGCCAACGCCAGTTGGTGGCGTCACTGACCGCAAGACGTTTGTTGGACGTGCCGTCCGACACGTAGATCAACTGGCCCGCCGGGCTGGCGGTGGGCAGGGTCGCGACCGTGTAGGATCGCAGGACCGGATGACGAGCAGCATTGATGACGGTGTTGGCGCCGAACATCTGCAGGCCGGTCGAGTGCTGAATGCCCAGCATTTCGGACAAGCTGGCCGACGCGGGTGGCGAAGCAAACAGGGCAAGGCGGGCTTCAGCATCTGTCGCGCTCGGTGTGGCCGCAACGGCGGTCGCCCTGATCTGGGCGCCGTCAACAAACGTCCCGGGGTTGGTGGTGCTGAGAAGAAACTCAATTTGCCCCAGGCGGTCTCCGCTAGATGGAGCAGCCGGGCTGGCGGCCGTGCCCCGCCCCTTTCGCAGAATGTTCTGGGGGCCCGTGGGATCCGCAGTGAACCGGCTGGCAACAAACCCGCAGATGGCGGCGTCGGACGAGGCCCGGACTTGGCAGTTGCCCGAGGTGTTGATGAAGTCGAGGGTCGTGGACCCGATCAGCACTTTCTGGGCGCCACCTCGCGCAATGGCGACATCCGACCCGGTCAAGTAAAGCCCGCTGTCCGTGCCGCCGACCGATACGCCAGGGGCCGAAACCGTGCCGGCCGGTCCGCGAACCTGGCCGGTAAAGGTCGCGCCGGCAAGTTGGGCGTAGCGGGTGTCAGCCGCTGCCCGGTCTGGCAGATCGGTCGAGGCCGCCACGCCGATGGTCCGCAGGGATACGGTGTCGGCCGCCGTCATTACCGGGACCTGGACACCGCTGGCATAGGTCAGCCCGGCGAAAGCCTGAAGTGTGGCGTCCTGAATTTGCGCAGTTGGCACGGCCCTGTAGAGCCGGACCTGAGTGATGTACCAGGAACCCAGGGGCGAGGCGTTAGCTGCTGTCCTGAAGAAAGGCCGGCACCCGTAGGTCGGCGCGCCAGACACCGTCGCCGGAATAGTCAGGGTGCCGGAATATTTTACCCAGACGCTGCTCCCCGGACTGATCGCCGAACTTGCGGGAGTGGGGCCAGAGGCTGCTGACGAAATGGAGCGCAAGCCGAACTGCAGAGTCGCATTGCAGGTCGCCGAGGGACAGGCCCAGAACTCATAGTAGAAGACTTCGCCAGACACGGCAGCGAAATACTGGCTGTTGCCGCCTATCATGTCACCGATGGAGACAATGATGTCTTTCTGGCAGACCCAGACAGCCGGGCAGTTGGCGCTGTCTGGCGTTCCCGATCCAAGAACCGCTGTTTGGTTTGTGCCGTCCCAACCGTCCAATGAGCCTGAACTGTGAGGGTCGAGGCTGAACATTGGATTGTGGATGATGTTGCTGCTGTCGACGATCTTGAAGTGTCTCGGCGACAAAATCTTTGAGGCCAGCGTGTTGGCAACGGCTCCAGCCGTTGTCGTCACATCTCCCGTGAAGGCTGGCATGCGGGCAGCAGGAACAGTTCCGGAGCCAAGGTTAGAAGCGCTGAGGCCAGTGATCGCTGAGCCGGTAAGGGTCAGTGTCGGATTGCCCGCTACCGCGTCGCCATTGCTTGCCGTGAGGCCCGCGCCGGAGGCCGTAATGGTCCGCGCAGCCGACGTGCCAGATCCGGTCCGTGCAACAAGGCCGTTCCCACCGTTGAGCGTCGTGGCCAGCCAGGCCGGGGCGACCGACACGATTGACCAGGCCGTCCCATCTGTGTTTCGGCGCAGGCAGATCGCGTCGCCAGCCGCCGCCAAGGTGAACAGGGTCGCGCCGGTGCTGTCTTTGATGACCAGTAGATTCGCCGCCACCCTCTTGAAGAACCCGACCCAGACATTGACAGGGGTCGACGCCAAAGGCGGCAAGGTCACGTAGGTCGATCCGCTTGTGGTGTCATAGGACCGCCAGCGGTTCATCAGTTCGGCGTCATAGAGCCCGCCGCCGGACAGGGTAGACCCCGACCAGGTCGCCAGCAGGCCCGCTGATTTGGCAATCGCGATGCTGTTGCCGGCCGTGCCCCGGACGATGGCCTTCAGATTGAGGAAGACCCCGACGCTGTCGGCAAGTACTGAGGGATTGGCGGTGGTGCCAGTGCCGTATTTGCCGCCCACCCCTTCGGTGCCGTCATCATTGATAGCCTGTTTCAGGTTGCTGAGGGTCTGGACGGCGTTGCCGGTATCGACGCCGGAGCCCTCGGTCAGGACCCGGAAGGAGACCGTCAGGTCAGCCGCAAGACGGAAGGTGTAGACCTGTCCGGCAACCGTGACCGTTTCTCCGACAGTCGGGTTCTTGGGCTCACCGATATCGGCCTCGCTGCCGGCCGGCACCGGAAAGCGGTCCAGTTCAAGCAGGGCCTGGGCTGCGGTCTGCAGGATGTCGGTTGCGGCATAGGGCACAACGACGGTTTGGGCTGAAAGCCCCTGGTCGATGACCTCCAGAACGTTGCCGTCGCCAAAGCCAGCATTGTTGAGCGCCAGGGCTGGGTCAAACCCCTCGACCTCCCGGCTTCTGACCCGAACGGTATTGTTGGCGCTCTTGCCGACAAGCTTGACCAGCGAACTGGTGCCAATGGTCCGGAAACCGTCGAAGACGCAGTTGCTGGATCCACCGCCGTCGGCATCACCGCCGCCGCCGTCGCCGACATTCCAGATCGGCCCCCCGGCGGCCCCGCTGTCCTCATAGTCGGTGAAGCCCAGATAGCAGTCATCCGATGCCACGATCTTCCCAATGGCCGTCGTGCTGTTGCGCTTGCCCCGGAAGCGAAAGCCCTTTTCCAGCCGGAAACCCGGGGAATATTCAATCGAGAACAGCCGCAGGTTGCCCTGGTCATCCTGCTGCTCGACCGTGACATTGCCGCCGATGATGAACCCGGGAGAATTGCCGATGTTAACCAGGCAGGTGACGCCACCGCCGTTGACTTCGTCTGTGGAAAGCCGCTGGTTTCGGACGATGATGTCGCCGCCGACCCCTGTGGTACCGGAGCCGATGCTGATAGCGCTCAGAACCTGATCGAGCTTGATCACGCCCCAGGTCAGGTTTTTGACGGCCTTGGTCTTGAACACCGACCCGCCGTCGAAATTCCGCATGTCGATCTCGTCAACATGGAGCCCCCAGGTCTCTTCGTAGACATCCGGCTCGTTGCTGAAATAGCCGCCGCCGTGGGGCTGCCCAGCCGTGATCCGGTGGCCGTTGGCTTCTCCGGTAAAGCGGCCGACCTTGTGGGCCCGCTGTTTCTTGCTGAGGATCGGGGCAAAGACATTGGGACCGCAGTCGATGTCGCCGATCTCGATCCCGACAGTCTGGATCGCCGCCTTGGCCAGCTCGATTTCGGCAGCCGTTGGCGAAGCCGGGATGGCGGCATTGTCCGTAAACCAGGCCGCTGCTGTGGTTTGCCGGCCCTGGGCACAGACACCACTGACCAGGTTCTCGACATAGAAGCGGGCCCGCTTGGTCGAGACATGGTCGCTGTCGGCGGTCAGGAATCCGGACGGCCGGTTTGGCGTCGAGAAGTCGCCGTCGGCCTGCATCCGGGTCCAGGTGTACCGGTTGTTCCACTGCGTCTTGAAGTCGATGGTCTGCAACAGATCGATCGGAAGCAGGCCAATCGAGAGTGCATAGGTGTTCCACTGCGCCAGCCACGCCTGGATCGCGGTGTTGTCCTCGGGATAGCTCCAGGACATGTCCGGCCGCGCCAGGGTGCCGGCGCCGTCCAGATCGGCAATCAGCCGCCAGTCGCCGACCAGGTTGACCCGGTCCTGGCCCACGGCCCGGAAGATGCCCCGGGCCGGATTGTTGGTGCGAATTTCCACCGTCCCTGACGCAATCAGGGTGGTGCCCTCGTAGACATCGAAGATGTTGCCGGCCGCCGCCGGATCCATGAAATCAGGCCAATGGACGCCGCCAGTCACATAGATCGGCCCTCCGGCATAGGCCAGCAGGGTGGCCCGAACCGCCACGACATCCGACAGGTCGCGGATAACCGGGCCGTAGCCGAACTCGGCAACAAGCTTCATCAAAGACGGTACGACTCCGCCATCCGTCACGGTGGTTGAACCAGCGCCAGTGGCAGGGCCGTTCACAAAGCCGTCGAGCCTGTCCAGGTTCGTCGGCAGCTTGGCCATCTTGGCCTGAAGTTCGGGAATGGTGGTCATAATCAGTAGCCCCAGGCCAGCCAGTAGACGGTGCAGGTGTTGTTGGGGGTGCCGGCGCTGTCTAGGCCGAGGTTGACGCCCGACGCGCTAAGGCCCCGCGCGTAGGCGCCATAGTTGGTCGTGTTCAGCGCGCCGCTCGAAAGTTCAGGAAGCGCGGAGACGCCGGCACAGGCCGTCGGGAACGGGGTCGTGAATGTCACCGCCCCCTCGCCCGTTGTGCCGCTGGTGGCCGCCGTGACGCTTACCTGACCCCATTTGAAATAGAGGCCGCCGAGCCGCGCCTCGCCACTGAGGCCGCCGGTGATCGGCAGCGCCGCCAGCAGCGCGGTCAGGCTTGCGACGCCAGTGCCGCCTTGCGCCGCCGTGAGGGGTGTCGTGATGCCGCCCAGGCTGGTGATGTCGGTGTTCGCTCCGGACTTGGCGGCGCCCAGGTTGGCCCGCGCCCCAGCGGCATCAGAAGCGCCGGTGCCACCATTGGCGA
>Ga0214923_10004241_pt1 | contig 17438 bp, 9 predicted proteins | sample LL1510_MetaG_FD_177993 | JGI IMG/M metagenome (GOLD analysis project Ga0214923, IMG submission 177993) | Freshwater microbial communities from Lake Lanier, Atlanta, Georgia, United States - LL-1510 | ecosystem: Environmental > Aquatic > Freshwater > Lake | place: USA: Georgia | collected 2015-10-15 | reverse complement strand
AGTCTGATTTGTTATTATCAGAGTCTGATTTGTTATTATCAGAGTCTGATTTGTTATTATCAGAGTCTGATTTGTTATTATCAGAGTCTGATTTGTTATTATCAGAGTCTGATTTGTTATTATCAGAGTCTGATTTGTTATTATCAGAATATGAAGCAGACTCTACTGTAAGCGCTGGGATAGAATCGGCCACAAGGGTAGTATTAAATCTACGAGATACATAATTAGGTTCTATATATGATAGATGATTATCAGGATTAATATTTGGAGTGAATGAATTAGTTCCATCATATATTATTACTTCTTGATTCTGCGGATTTAGTTCTGAGTGTTTAAGGTCGCTACATGACCAACAACCAAAACTACTACCATCTACACAAGAGTAATATGGTAAACCGCAGTCGACACAGTAAGCTTCGTAATGGTCCATAAATATGATAAATATATTATTACCTTATTCTATTTATATTTAGTGGTAATTATTGTACGAGGGATTGTAATGTTTCATATACCTGTATAAATATAGGATCACTTTCTAGTAATCTAGTATAGGCGCCTACTTCTTTGTTATATGAATAGATAGACACACCATATATTGACTCTTTAGCATTATCATTATCATATGTATATTTATACTCAATCCCGTCTACAACTATTGGCTCTGTTGATACTGATTCGTTACCCTTGATTTCTTGTAATGTCGGCGGGTTAGATAGATCTTGATATATATTCTTATTATAAAGTGGAATATCAGCAGGAATGTATTGTAGACATCGGATGTTATTCTCGCGCTCAGTGATCTCGTCAATAATGCCGCATTCTAGTGATACCTCCGAGTATAATTTAAGGAATGAATCTATTATATACTGCTTAAATATAGAGTTGTAGTATATAGTCTCATCTGTTGTCTCGGGCTCTTCCCAATTGCTATCAGGTAAGTCGGGGAGTGTTGTCAAGTAAACAAATAATTGAGTATATCTAAATTCCGGCGGCATAGTTACATGGCTCATAAATCGCGATATACGAGTTTCAAATTGCAAATATGTTGATAAGTACCAATGCGGCTCAAAATAATGCCCGTGAAGCCCACACAGAAGATTGATACCGCGAGTTCCAATACTACTAACAAGGATAATTCGTACGTTCTGTCCGAATCGATTTGATTCCGCGTTATATGCGGAGAGTATTTTTTTGCGATCATTCGGCGGCACATCTCCATCATAGACAATGAATGTTTTTGAATAGCGTTCATTCTCTGGCGGTGCTGGTGCGGCATCTCTTTCATTATCCGCGCGGTCTCTTATAGCAGGGGCAGTAGAAGCGGCAGTAGGATCAATTATAATCTGCGCGCGCAACTCCTCAAACAAATCATCTGCGTTTTCCTCTTCTTCCGCGGCCTCATCAGCAATATCAAACTCTAGAGTATCTTTGTCGCGGATTTGAAAGTTAATATCGGCCGGCGTCTCCTTATCAGATTCTAGTACATTCAGGGTCTTATCTGCGGATTTATTTGATGTCTTTGTCTTTGGATTGGGTTTATCCTTATTATTAACACTAACTCCGCCGCCATTGTGCTTCTTTGATACAGTGTGTTCAATATCACTCAGTTTGACTTCGCGCCAGCCTTTCTCTAATAGCTTATTAGCTATCATATATATTCCATTGCGCTTAAACTGCGAATAAACTATTCCTTTGCCGGGTTGTTTCTCTAAGTTTGCGACTAATGCATCCGCTTTTGGCGAGATTATTTTAGGCACATCCCCCAAATTAACATCTCCGCCGACTTGTGATTTAGTTGACTTTGGTTCTTTATCATCACTAGAAGAGATTGCGCGGGAAGAATTTATAACAGACTTATTCGCGCGAGTAACAGCATTAACTCCGTCAAGATAAACCCCATTACAGTATGCGCGCGACTTTTGCTTATAAGTAGAATTCCCGGAGAGAGATGGCTTACCCAGGCCTACAGACTTCTTTAAGAACTTCGCGCCTTTTGCAACTTCTTCAATCTCTGATACTCGCGCTAGTCGGTAGTTAGAGAATTGGAATTCTATTTCCATAGGCACTTTAATAATCTGAGTCTCACGTTTCTCGGGGAAATACTTAAGATTGCGCGGAATATAACTTATATAACCAAATAATCTATTCTGTAGCAACTTCTCATTCTTGACTAAAGATATTCTACGAGCCGCCATGGTAGTATTTGTTGTAGTCGCGGTTATAGTTGAATTCATATCATCATTTAGTTTAGCTTCCATAATATCATGAATTTGTTTAGCTACGCCCGAGTTAGATGGATCTAGAACTCGCTCAGCATTGTCAAATACACCAGCAAATTCAGAGTTGATAAATATATCATAAAACTCTTTATAGCTCTCGGGAAATACAGCTTCTCCATGTAAGATATTAAAACAAGGAACTAATTCAATAGGGTCTTTAGAAATCGGCGTACCAGATCCGAATATTATTGTTGATCCAACAGCATTCATAAGTCGGCTATATATCTTAGGAGCGTTTTTGTTTGTTGAGTTTGTTACTTTACTGAAGAACTCGTGCGCTTCATCAAAGATAATTGTGCGGTTGACTATTGTTTCTTCTGATGGTAACCCGCTTTCTATAAGTCGCCGGCCGAATTGCTCTAACATATTATATGCGTCTAAAGATACGTAATAGATAGGCGCAGTTATTTTAATATGCATAGTACGTTCGTATTGCGCCACATTCTTTCGAAAGTTATCCGCGAGCGCTGATGCCATCACGCAGATAGTAGGCTTATTCATCGCAACTATACAAGCAATAAATGCAAAAGTCTTACCAGTTCCCATATCATGATAGAGTAGCACACCTCGCGGCTCTACTCCGTTAGTAAATTTACCTTTGAGATATTGCGGCACTAAAAACTGTTGCGCGTTTACTTTGCGCTGAATACCTTCATTGCTTTTGTAATAATTATAGCTTGATAAAACCGCATTCTTCAGTTTGTGCGGGAACTTAGTTGTATTAAAATTAAGTCCGCTAGTATAGAACCCTTTATTAGAGGGCTTCTTTTTATCTGCTTCAATAGGAGTTAACGCGTTATCTTCATCAGCCATTGTGTCAATATTTACTTATATCAATTAATATTTATATCAGTCGGTATATTTATATATATATTCGTATAAATAAAAATAGATAAATCTTGTTGACCATTATCAAACATATATACCTCTTCTCTTGATTGCAGCAACAATGTTATTAGGACTTTGTTTAATTGAGACTCCGGAAATATATATCGGCGGACATTTTCTTCGCGATATAACTCCGGGAATAACAAATGAAGAGCCCGAGTCTAATTATACATCTAAGCCGTATAATAATATAATATATAACAAGATGTTAAATTTGTCAACAGATTGTAAAAGAGTTATGTTTGGTAAATCAAAGTTAGCCGAAGTAGTCGCGACTTTAACTGCCGATGTCGCGCCTTATGATCTAACTCCTGTGGGAAGTTGGCGGCGCGAGGAATTCACTAAATCATCTGCCGCGAGACCTGTACATGATCTGGATTTTATGACTTCTACTCAGTTATCACTAATAGCAAAATCACTGCAAATAAAAGGCTGGGAAAATATTAAACCAAATCGTAAAAAGATATCATTCAAATATAGCGGGGTTCCTATAGATATCTTTTATTGCCATAAGTCTCAATGGGCGTTCGGTTTACTAGCACACACTGGAGACGCAATGCTTAACAAAATAATGAGACGAAGGGCTAAAGACAAGTTTGCGCTTAAATTAAATCAGTATGGGTTCTTTTATAAGATAAGCGGTCGCGCTCATCCTATTAACAAGAGAGTGAAAAGTGAGCACGATATATTTGACTTCTTAGGAATGGAATGGCGCGAACCCCGAGACCGCAACTACTCGCGCGACGACTCATAGTAAATTCCTAGCGCGGATTATTCTTAGCTGAGTTCCTATTTTTTGACAACTACCCGCGCGATGACTCATAGTAAATTCCTAGCGCGGATTATTCTTAGCTGAGTTCCTATTTTTTGACAACTACCCGCGGCAAGATTGTCAAAAAAAAAAAGATAGATTAATATAAGTACTTAACCATATCGTTTTTTTTGTTAAAAGATATATATTAAAAACTAACCACACTATGCGGGAATTAGCTTATGATATATATAATTAAGAGAACCAAGAAATGAGTTATCAAATATAGATAACTACTTGCAATTATTAGACAGACAGAAAGGGAGAAGAGAGAAGAGGAAAGAGAGAAGGGAGAAGAGGAAAGAGAGAGAATTGAAGAGGATTATTAAAAGCAAGTAGTTATATTGGGGGAATTAAGCTTAGCATCAAAGTTATTAGCCTTACTTTTTTTTATCTGATAGGTATTATTTACTTTTTGGTCTTGCGCTTAGTAGTCTTCTTTGCTGGCTTTTTTGCCACAGACTTTGCCTTTCGTTTCTTACCACCTGCTACGTCACCGCCGACAGCCATTATTATGTATGATCTTTTATTAGGTCTTTAAAAAAAATAAATTTAATATTATTGTGATTATCTAATCTTGTATTTACTTGAAGTATTCAGATTTATCTTCATCGAAGGCCCATCGACTAGCAACTCCTTCAGCGTATACCTTTTCAAAGTTATCTATCTCGTGCAACCATTGCTTTGCGCCGACAAATGGTGTATTACTAGCGGGACTTAATAGATCATTTAGCTCTTCTTGATGCTTCTCAATAATCCGCGTCAACTTATCGACTCCTGATTTCAAATACTGCCCACCAGTAATATTAAGTAGATAAGAGTAGTTCACATCTTTATTATCATTATCTACTGCATATACGAAGTCAATATCCTGAGACGGTGTATTATCTCGAGATGGTATATTATCCCGAGACTGATATATCGCAGCATTAGCCGCGCCTATACAAGCAATAACAACTTCAGTAGCTCGCATAGGCTTGAGTGAGTTAATAATAGTAGTATCAAATGGAATGAGTTTATGTGTCTTTACATACTGTGCCTCGAAGTTACCATCTTCTAATTCAACGATAGGATTATCTTTTTGCAACAGAATAAAGCGAACTCGCATAGTGTTATATAATATCTGCATCTTAAGAATCTCAATCTGTCTTTCTATGCGGAATGTATAGTATTGCTTTCGGACATAAAACCAATCTCGAAATACATTGATGTAGTTATTATATGACTTGACTGTTATCTTGCCATCTGGATCAGCAATATTGTTAGGCATAATAAAGTTAAGATGCTTTTGTATCTGAGTATATGCTTTGAATAGCAATGCAAACGGATGAAACCCGGCAGCAATGAACTTATCATGTCTATTCGCCGGTTTATCAGGATTAGTATTGACTTCGTATTTCTTCATTATCTTGTTAAATGAATCAGCAGAAATAACAAGTTCTACAAAGATGCGATCATTCTCGCGCGGCTCCACTACGAGAGAATCATAGTTTAATTCATGTCCCGCAATAATCGCGAGCATATTACGTTTGAATACTTTACTGCCAACTCGTGGCGGGATGTCTTCAAACTGAATAATAATAGGATGAGATTTCTTTCCACCGCGATTAGTAATTATAGGGTTATTAACAAGATAGATGTCGCGAGTAGTTACTTTTTTAGGTACTCCTTCTTCATCAGTCACATCATGTGATTCTTTGATCTCTATATGTTGATAGTAATACCCGTCAAGGTTCATACTAAGTTTGATATTAGGTAGCATAGATTCATCTGCTATACACTGTCGAGTCGCGGTTATGACTTCATCTATCTTTCTAGCCCAACGAGTCTGTTTCCATCCATGACTAGGAATCTCTTCAGTCTCCATAATTACATATGGCAAAATTGGCACATAAAACTCGGGTTGTACTTGCGCGCCGTCATCAATGACATAGCGTAATACTCCGTCGTCTAAACGCGGGAATAGTGCATTGACTATTGGGAAACTAATTTTGATATCCATATATCTCGGCGATGCATAATCTGAACCAATACCGCGTTTCTCTGTTCCTTGTCGCGAACCAGTTGCACCACTACCAATAAATAGCGGGACTTTGCGGCCGCCTAGGAATGATTGACAAAGATAAACAAGTAATCCATTCATAGAGCTATCTCCGTGATGATACGCCGATATAGACGCGATCTGCCCAGTAACATTGAATAGCTTTGCAAGCTTAGTTGGGTTCTTGATATGCATCCCGCCGAATACTGCTTTGCGGCGACTAATAATAAGCCCGTCAATTACATTAGGCAACTTACGCACCAAATTGTCTTGTTGATATAGCTTGGTATCGATATCTAAGTGAGATTCACCCATAATCATCCGGCGAGATACACTAAAACGATCTTGTTCCGGAGTCAAATTAATGACTGGTTTGGCCAGTTCTATCTTTCTCAAGCTTGTATCAGAACCAAAGTATGTTTCAAGCTTTTGAGTATACCCGGATTCTACCTTGTATTCATACATATATTTGTTGATGTCTTTGAACATTTGCGCCATCATATAGTCTTCGTGCTTGCCGAGACCTTTGTAATAGTGAACTTCATAGTTCTTGTCGACTTCGGCCTTATTCTTAGTATAGTAGTCCTTGAACTCAGTTTCAAGACCAAAGCTAATGACCTGTAGTTTTTTACCCTTGAGTCGCGGAATAAGGCGAACAAGCGGAGTCATCAGAATCTTGATAAATCCATCAACTACTAATCGCGGCCAATAGAAGTAAATCCAATTAATGAGAAGTCCGCAGATATTGCCGATTCCATCTAAATCGCGATCAGTCGCAATTACAACGTGATCATATGTGAGATCAGAACAATCACTTGATGACGGGATAAGCCCGAGAATCAGTTGTAATTGATTGAGAACCAAATTGTTGATTGTATTAGTATTTCCACTAATCTCAAAATTTAGATGTTCTTGTGCCACCATTTGATCTGTGATTATCCGGTTTCCATCCGCGATTTCATCTGCGGTGTTTATCTTAATCTTACGCAATGTTTTTTTCTTGACAACAGTCGGCGCGGTTGTATTGACTAATGCTGATATTGGAGACCCGCGTGCAGCATTCGCCGCGACTGTGAGCTGCGCGGTTAATGCTTCGTTAGCAGAAGATGTGTTATCTGATACAATTGAGGCGGGAGGATGTCGGCGAATAATAGTGGGCGAATTGTTATTAGGTATATGATCTTCCGGCATATCAAACTGATCACAATGATCGTCACAATCAGTAGATACAAATGACTGCGGGAATAGCATACTTTCTTCTATGAAACTTAATCCATTCTTTGTATTATAACTCTCGCCTGTAGCAGTGAATACTGTCTTATTGATAGCTTTGCGCACATTAGGTGGTACTCCGGTCATAGAAAACACACCAATGAGCTCTTTTGGATGCGAAGAATGTAAAGTACTCGCTTTGATACTATTCGCGGCGGACTCTCCTTCAACAATAAATAATAATTTCTTGAGATGCTTCATAGCCGCGGGACATTTTGTCTTGATATAACGCGCGGGTTCATAGTGTACATAGGTTGTCTTTGTAGTTTTAAGCTTCTTTTTATCATCTGTTGTTTTATCGCGCAACATCTTCTCTCGATCATATCGCTCTATATATTCATATACTTTATCATAGATAGCTTTGAGAAATTGATTACTGAAGTTTATAGATGTTTTAGCGCCGCCAAACACTACGCTATTCTTAGCTTGACTACCGAATACGCTAGATGGCAATCGGCACTTAATGAAAACGCGGAGTTTACTTGATACCATTGAAGGCTTCAAATGCATTCCCGCGGCCTCATACTTATCAATTAAACCGGGTAGTTTAAATGCGTCTTTAGGATCAACTCCGGCGACAGGCTTCTCTTCTACACCCTTAGTTATGATATCTGTTAGCTTATTGAGTACTTTTGTCATATGATCACCATCTGTCAAAAATAGACTATTGACCAAAGACATATTTCGGATGTTGGGATCATTGAAGTTAGCAACTACAACGCATAATTCCCATTCTCGCTCTGTATCATTAGTGGCAATATTATTACCATTAACTGTGATCTTAGTACTCTGAATAATATATGTATCTGTTGGTTCGCCGACTCTTAACGTGTTGGTTACGCGGGTATCACTATATACAGCATTGATAAGGTTTAAGAACATATTCTGTCCGCGATGCAACGATTGATCATTGAAGCGGAAATTAAATCCCGGCGTCATAATCCAGGCCGACATAAATGTCAATCTCGCGCGAATCGCGTCAATTGTATTTGTACAAAATGCAGAGTGATCTGAGATATCATAAAGCGCTTTATAGTCGGGCTTGAATTTGATAGTAGTATACTGCTCAGATTCCGGCCGAGTAAACGGCGTGATAGTAGGCTCATCAATTCTTAAGAAACCATCATAAAAGTGCTGTTTGTATTTACACATCTCACCGCGCTCATTAGGACCGACGGTCTCGATAATAAACTCATCAGAGTATGCGTTAATTAGTTTAAGTCCCAAGCCATTAGTTCCGCCAGTGTATGATTTAACTTTGTCATCAAAGTTCTCACCAGTCATCTCTTTTGCACATGCGAGTTCTATTTTGTATCTTTGAGTCTTATCATCAATAACAACACGAAACCCCGGGCCATTATTTGTTATAGAAACATATCCGCTCCGGGGATCAAGATTAATACCAATTGAAGTAACGTGTGTTGGATAACGAGTATTTTGATCTATAGCATTAGTGAAACATTCTATAATTAATTGAGTGAATGAGTCACAAGTTTCTACTTCTTTGTAATAGAATTTACTCTGTAAAGAGTAGCATAATTCTATAGATTTCTTTATTCTGTTATTACCCAACCACATAGTCCGCTTTCTAGCATGATCTCTGAACGATATAGACTCGATATTACCATAAGTAATAGGAGCCGGATTCGCAGAAGTCGTGGTAGTTGTAGTGGACGCCATCTTTCAGTATTATGTATGATAGCTTAACTTTTTCAATTTTATTAAATAAAATTGAAGTATAATTTCTAGTTAATAATAAACCATCGCAAAATGACAAATAATGTGCCCCTAACGTCAATAGAGTCTATTACATTTGGGCCTTTACACGATGCGTTGTTAGAGCAGATAAGTGCTGTGACAGTTAATACGCCTGGAACATTTAATATAGTAGGCGAACCTATCATTGGTTCATCAGTAGATTCTAAATTGGGTACTATTGATTACAAATATAACTGCGGAACGTGTTATCTATCAAAAACAGATTGCCCGGGGCATGTAGGAATGTTAAACCTAAATATACCGTTTATTAATCCAACCGCCGAATCCTATGTTATATCGTGGCTGCGTATTATATGCCACAAATGCAGTAGAATATTTGCTAAAGGTATCACACTGAATAGTTCATCAAGCAATAATCGCGTTTGTAGACACGCCGATTGCGGCTATGTGCAACCTAAAATAGTAGTACCAACTCCCGCAGTGTATGTTGTTATTGTTAATGAGAAAGTAAAAGACACCACATCAAAAAAGAATAAAGGCGCGAGTAAGGCTCATAAGCTAGCTAACGGCCGCAAATGGTTTCCTCACGAATTCAAACACGTGATTGATCGCATTTCGATCGAAACATTGCGCGAGTTAAAAGTACCCGAAGAAGCTCATCCGCGATACTTTATCAATTATAAGTTTGCAATCAGTAGTATTGTTACTCATCCCGATGTAAAGCAAATAGGCTCTAATTCGCGGACATCGCATGATCCAATTACTACATATTATTCTGAGATTATTACTTTAAATAGTACTATCTCACCGATTGTCGGCCGAAACCCGGCTACATCGAATGAACATTCTCAGATTGATATGACCGAAGAGCGGCGAAATCTAGAAACGCAATGGTTTCATTTGCTTGCTTTGATATATAACTGTATTAAAGATGCATCTAATAAAAACGCGGAGTTGGGATTCAGTATCGCAAACACGCAATCAGAAGCGCAATCTATCTTGTCACGGCTTAAATCAAAGACGGGATATATTAGAAATAATCAACTAGGTAAAGCCGCGTTCTTTATGGGCCGAGGTGTTATTGTAGGTGATCCAACTATTGATATTGATACTATTGTGATTCCTATGTCATTTGCGCGCAAGCTACAAATGAGATAAGTAGTACAGAGATATAACTACAAAGAGATGTCGGTTTACTTCAACAATGGTTATACTGATATATATCCCCGCGCGACTAGTATTATCAAAAAATCTACTGGACTTACGCATACTATCTCGGCGAGTACTCAAATATCAATCAATCTTGAGATCGGCGATATTATATTCCGCGACTTGATTGACGGGGATTATGTTCTATTCAATCGAATGCCTACTCTGTATTATGCCTCTATCAATCGGATGCGCATCATTGTTGATAAATTAGCAAATATTACATATATCAAAGTTAATGAGTTGATTTTAGCACCATTCGGCGCGGACTTCGACGGAGATGAGATGAACGTAATTCTGTTACAGTCTGCCGCGGCTCGTGCAGAGATCAATATCCTGTCAAATATATATAACTGGTTTAATAGTTATCAGCGCGGAACTCCCCATCTTTCTCATATTCAAGATACAGTGTTAGCACCCGCAAAACTAACAAAAAGCGGCGTTACATTTAATATCAATCAAGTATTGCGTTTATTTGCTAGTATTGATAAACGTCCTGTTTTTGATGCTACGCGATATCCAGCAGATTACGTATTTACTGGCCGCGAAGTTATGAGCTTAGTTCTAGCAAAAGTTAACTATAGAGCAAAAACTAACTATCATAACGGAGATGACGAAGGAGTATCAATCTTTGATCCATATATCAATTATGCAGAAGATGAGAAAGTATTAGTTATCAAAGATGGTATAGTAGTCAGTGGTATATGCGACTCCTCTTTTAAAGGATATTATCAAGAAGTATTATCTGAATACGGCGCAAAGGTGGCTATAGATACTATGCATTATGTTCAACAATTAAGCGCGGGTGTTTTAAGCATCCTCGGCTCTAGTATTGGTATTAATGACCTTGTAATATCGCGCGAGTCCTCAGATCGCATCAAACTAGAAATAGAATCATTGATGCAAGAAAGCAAGATCACGGAAGATCAGTTATTAGATAATGCGATAGTTCCCTCTATCGGTATTACTGTAGACGCGTATGTTGAGAAAAAGATGCTTGCTATCCTAAAAAGCGACTTCTTAGATGTTGTCATGCGCGCAGTAAGAACACGCGAGAATAACTTCTTGACAATGTTGTTGACTGGTTCAACCGGCGCTTATCACAATTTAGTACAACTTACCGCATGTGTCGGCCAGTTAGATTATGGTAACAACAGACTTGAACGCAAATACTCTTATATGAGGCCACTTCCGTATTGTCATAGATTTACAACTCGCCCCGAAGATCGAGGATTCGTCAAAGGTAGTATCTTAGGCGGGCTTACTCCTACAGAGTTGTTTGCTATGGCGCGAATTGCAAGAAATTCTATCTATCAAAAAACATCACAAACTGCAAATACTGGTTATCAAAGCAGAATCACATGTAAGAACTTAGAATCAATCATTCTAACAAACAACAGTTTCTGCGAAAGTGAAAACTTCAAGATTATCCAAATGCGATTCGGCGATAATGGATTTGATACACGTAAGATTGAATATGTCAAAATACCATATGTAACTTTATCTGATGCCGATTTTGAAGCACAGTATAATTTTGACCCAGAAGAGTTTGCGCAGCTCAGTGTAGATAGAGAAACATATAGGCGTGAATTTCTGCTGTTAGCAAAAACAATGTTAATGCGCATGTTTAGCGATAAGATCGGATTACCTGTTAATATAACTCGTATCATTCGTAATATCAAACATGAAACGCGGCTAGATTTAGTGAGTTCCGACGAGACTATTGCTATTGGAGACATTCCAGAAGCCGCGCAAGCCGAGTTGCGAGAGATGCGAAAGATGCTAAGAGACTATATTGCAGATATGCCTTATATTTATTACAGTGAATCATTAAGACAGCGTAAAGGCTATGTCGGCGATTATAGTGTTTATGGAGTTAGAATGATTGCACTAAGTTTGCGCGCTTATTTACACACTCGCGAGTTTATTGAGTTGATGAAGAAACCCGCGGGCGATGCATCAAATACTGATACTGCGAGTACAGATAAGACAAATCTCCCCGGAAAATACGTTGCAGGACGCGGCAAGATTATCTTAGCAGATATATTAGCCCGAGTTAATATTAATATGCTGAAGAACTTAGTTGACTATGGTTCCGCGATTGGTGTTATATGCGCGCTATGTATCTCTGAACCTATTACTCAGTTGACTCTTCATTCTATCCACGTCAAAGCAAAAGACACGGCAAAGACAAGTACTAAGAGCGACTTTGCTCATTTGAAGAATGTATTCGGACTAACTCCTGCTGAGAAATGTGTAGACCCGATTATGAGGATTGCTATTAAGCCGGGTACTACTAAGGCCCGCGCAGTTGAGATTGCTAATATATTAGAAATGATGACATTGCGACAATTTGTCAAAAGTCATCAAGTGTTTTATGAGGATTTTGGCAATCCTATCCATTCTGAATATATCCGCGATAAACGTATCATTGATGATTTCATTGCTGGTGCTCTTATTAAGCCTCCGCGCGATTTGTTGAAAATATGCTTGCGATTTGAAATCAATGTATATACTACTATCAGCAAGAATATTAGTATTCAAGATATTATATTAGGACTAACAAAGCATATAGACCTTATTAATGAATATTACCTGATTTATTCCAGCGAGAATGATTCGGAAGGTAATATCTTTATTAGAGTATATTTCCAAAAGAATATGAATATATCAAGTATATCTGGTGCAGACAAAGTCGCCGAAATGTTATTGGATACTACTATCCGCGGAGTTCAGCGTATCATAAGTGCGGGTGTTGAGACATTCGAACGTAGATACCTTATCAAAGAAACCGGCGCGATATCAGGTGAAAAAGATAAGCGAGATGAATATATGATCCGCGCTTATGGTGTTAACTACCCGGGAGTTTATGCTTTACAACTAAAGATTCCTGAGATTGATTATGATGATATTACAAGCGATAATGTTGCCGAAATATATGAACACTTTGGATTAACTGCCGCGCGAATCGGCATTATTAATGAACTACATAGTATCATGAAAGATCTACATTATAGTTTGTTTACTATCATTGCGGATACAATGATCAGTACAGGCAAACTAACGCCTATTACTCCTAATGGACCAGTGTATAGAAAATCATCTACTCTGTTGAAGTTTTCGTTTGAGAAAGCAATATCAGTATTGAGTGAAGCTATCAAAACTAATGCTGTATCTACTATTCATGGATTATCGTCCTCGCTTGTTATAGGCCAAGTACCTAATATTGGTTCTAACTACAACAAAATAATCTTAAACGCGCCTTATATTATTGAGAATACAAAGACTATCGGCGAAGAGTTAGACGCTCTATAATTGTATTACCTCTATACTTCTTTAACTCTTTACCTCTATATCTCTATTTTTTTTTGACACGGAATACTATGTCGCCGGGTTGATTTAGTGGGGCGATTTCGGGGAATCTTCTTAAGAATGCGCGCATATTTTGACAACTAGTCGCGGCGATATAGTCAAAAAAAAAGATATATAAACTATATAACTAAGTCTGCTTAGTCTGCTTAGTTTGAATTGGTATATCATATATTAAAATTCAGGATTAGCGGCAGAACTAACATCTGGTAGAGTTGATCCATCATATTCGTCGAGCGCATTATTAAGGCTTTTGTTATCATCTTCATCGTCATCATTAACTCCGAGCATAGTAGATGCAAGAGATTGCGATACTAAGGATGGCGCGTATGCTGATCTGGTATCTAGCGCAGCATTACGCGTTTGAAACTTAGAAACAGCTTCTTTCTCAATCATTGCTTCATACTCTTCTTCGTCACAAGGCGCGGCATATAGACTAGTATCGTCTTCTTTAGGCGCAGTATATACTTCACAACTAGTTGCGTTATACTTGACTGTTATCCATGCGCTACCAACACTGATACCCGGCAATTTAATCTTAGTATTGATTTTAGAACCATAAGTAAACGCGGCAACAAACTCTTCTGAGTTGTCAATCTTCATAGGATTAGGCGCAGTCATTCGCGTTGCTTTACCAGTTTTTTTATCTCTGATAAACGATCGATCATTTCCATTGAGAAATGTAGTATTTGGATTATAGTCTGGTCTACCTGCAATTTTTGTCTTGCGAACTGGTTCTTTGACCAAGCAAGCAATACGAAATGTTGGTTCTGCAAAGTATTGCATCATACCTTTCTGTTTGTCTACCATCCCCCAGTAAGCAGATAATAGCTTGACAGCAGAAGAGCTGAATGGCGGCTGTTGTCGCACTTCTTTAGGAGCTAATTTGACAATATGTCTATTAACACAAACAGACATAATGTGATATAGCTTAATAAACACAATAGCAAATCGCTTCTGAGATTCAGTTTGTTGCTTAGAAAGCTGAAACTTTAAATCATAATTAACCTTACCATTAGTACTTTGTGAACTAACTTTAGCATCTGATCCACTAATAATAAGTCCGCAGCACATAGAAAATGCAACTGCTTTCTTAGTATCATTTGGAATAGTATATATCATGTTATAGAACACAGTTTCATAAGTTGCGGATTTGCCTGCTCCTTCTACGTCAAGCTTAAAGTTATCACTTCCGGACTTAACTGCGTTCTCCCAGAATACAAGAGACGCATCCTGAGACTTATCTTTTGTAGCAAATGCGTCTAACATCTCTGATAGATTGAATCCTTCATCAGGAAGGAATGTTGTAGCATTAATCATCTTAGGATCTACATACTTGAGTAGTGATCTAAGTTGCAATACATTCTCAGCACTAAGTTCTGGATAGTCTTCAGTGTTGATAAATGTTTTGAGTGTTGTAAACCGGCGATTGTACTCGTTGTTATCTATGGTATTACCATAAATATCAGTATCGGTAACAGAGCCTTGCAAGAAGTTGATTGAGTCAGTCATAATTTGTGTAATTATACTAGATAACTATTTATTTCAATTTTTTATTTATAGGATCAAAGTCAGTAAAAAAAGGAAGAGAGCTCGAGTGTACCTATTTAGTTGATTCGGACCTATTTGGTAGATTCGGGAGTAACTATTGCCGCGGACTTAGTATCAGAAATAGGTGCCGGATTGATATCAGAAGTGGTCTGTGATTTTATTGATTTTACAAACTCAATACTATCATTTGACGCTATTGAATCGGTTTCAGACTTGTCTTCGGCACCAATGGTGATTATTGAAACCTGCTTACCTTTTTGATTTGAGTCTTCCAGCAAACTCATATTAGGCACTTCTATCGTCATCATCTTGGCGACATTTGAGAAGTTAAATACCTTATTAAGATTCTCTTTAACAAACTTCATAGAAGGCGGCGCAATTCTAACTGTCTGATACATTACACTATTAAACATAACAAATAGCAAATATACAAGTATAACAGTTATATATATTAGTCTAGCATTTTGGTGCTTAACTGTTTGTATATTATATTGGAGCGACTTATTCTCGCGGACTAGGTCATAATAGTCTTCATTGTTCATATGCGATTGATAAACCCCCGCATGACTAGGTGTATGAACAACATAAAATGACTGCATATCGGTCGCCATATTTAGATTTATATAGCTGAAATAAAAAATAATAAATAATAAATAATTACTATATTACTTAGTTGCAAAGAATGTGCCTAAATCTGCTAATGAAGAGAATCCTGTTGCTCTTAACTTATCGCGGTTATAATATACTATAGCTATAGCAGAACATACTAAAAATAATGTAATAATAAGAATAACCCATGTGGGCATTGGTTTTGCATTACTACTGCCTCTACTCTTTACCATATTATTATATACTTAAGACAAAAAAACGAGAGATTATTTATATAAATGTATCACTCTTTCTTGGTTTGAATAGCTTAATCATACTTGATACTAATGGCGGACCTAAAATAACACAGGCTACTATGCATATCGCCACTAATGCTAATATCCATAACCAAGAAACATCTTCTTTTGCTTTTCTTTTATTACTTGTGTTATCACTCGCGCCTTTGCCTGCATTACTTCCTCCACTTTTACTGCCACTACTTGCACCACCGCCTCCGCCTCCGCCTTTTCCTCCTTTACCCATATTGAAGTACTATTAAAAAAGTGTAACAAAAAATAGATATATATAATTATTCTATCTGAATATTCCTCCTAGAACTCCTCCACGGTAATTTTTCCTATTTATAAAATATATAGTAGTTCCGCCAGCTATAATAAGGACAATTAATATTAGTAATACCCATGTCCATGTAGACATCATACTTTTTTTATCTTTATCTTGATCTACTATTATTATATCATCTTCTGGCTTTTCTCCAGTTTGCTCATTAGTTGCGCTTCCAGTTGATTTTTTATCGCTTCCTGTATTAGAAGAACTTGATGTATTAGTCGCAGTTACAACTACGCCGCCTACTGCTTTAACCTGTGTATTAGCTTCATCAAGATCATCTGCTGCGGCTTGTGATCGAATATTGGCAGTATTAGATACTAGAGACGCATCGGTGGCTTCTTTCTTTTTTTGTGCGGCAAGATTATCGGCTGCGATTTTTACCTTTTCTGCTTCTGCGGCGGCTTTTTGAGATGCGGCGGCGGCAGCATTAGCTTCATTTTGTTTTCGTATAGTTTCTGCTTGTATCGCCGCGGTTTGAGCAGCTGCATCGCGTGCAATAGCTGCTTGAGTAATAGCATCTTCTTGTGCTTTTTTTGCGGCTGCTTGGGATGCGGCAGTTTGTGCGGCCGCTGCGTCTCTTATCGCTTTTTGTTCTGCTAATTGCGCTGCTGCTGCTTTCTGTTCGGCCGCTAGTTGTATCTGTCTCGCCGCATCTATATCTGCTTGCGCCTTTATACGTGCTTGTTCTGCTGCGACGCGATCTTTTTCAGCTTGTACTGCTGCTGCATTTGCCGCGGCTTCTGCTCTCAATTTTATATCTGCCGCTTCTAATGCATCGGCTTCAGCTTCTTTTTTTGCTTTTTCAGCTAAACGTGCTTCTTCAACAGCTTGTAGCCGAGTTTGTTCTGCAAGTTTTGCATCGGACTCGGCTTTAGCAATTGCTGCTAATTGTGCTGCAGTAAGAGTAACAGGTCTATTCTCAGAAATAGGTGAATTAGCAGATGTACTAGAAGAAGGAGTATTTGGTGTTGGTTTATTAACAGGAGTATTTGGTGTTGGTTTATTAACAGGAGTATTTGGTGTTGGTTTATTAACAGGAGTATTTGGTGTTGGTTTATTAACAGGAGTATTTGGTGTTGGT
>Ga0214923_10004240_pt1 | contig 17441 bp, 15 predicted proteins | sample LL1510_MetaG_FD_177993 | JGI IMG/M metagenome (GOLD analysis project Ga0214923, IMG submission 177993) | Freshwater microbial communities from Lake Lanier, Atlanta, Georgia, United States - LL-1510 | ecosystem: Environmental > Aquatic > Freshwater > Lake | place: USA: Georgia | collected... | reverse complement strand
CCGAGCAGACCCGCTACGAGTACGGCCAGATCGAAAAACGCCGGCACGAAGTGGAGGTCAGCCTGGAGGCGTTGCGGGACACCCCGGGGGCCACCAAGGACGGGAGAAAGATCATTCTCTCCGCCAATGTGGAGTTGCCCGAGGACCTGCCGCTGATTGCGGAAAGCGGGGCGGAGGGCATCGGGCTTTACCGGACAGAGTTTCTTTTTCTGAACCGGGTTCATTTTCCAAGCGAAGACGAACAGACCAATATTTACCGGCAGGTGGTGGAGTCTTCCCGTCCCCATCCGGCCATCATTCGAACCCTCGACTTGGGGGGTGACAAACTCCCGACCCACCTCGGGCTGGATCCGGAGCAGAATCCGTTCCTCGGATGGAGAGCGATCCGGTACTGCTTGGAAAAGCCCGATGTCTTCAAGGTGCAGTTGCGAGCCATCTGCCGCTCCAACCCCGGCGGAAAGGTGCGGGTTATGTTCCCGATGATCGCAACCCGGGAGGAACTTTCCTCAGCCTTGGCGATCCTGGGGGAGGTTCGGGAGGAGTTGCGGGCAGCTGGAGTGCCGGCGGCAGAGGAGGTGGAGGCGGGTGCCATGATCGAGGTTCCCTCGGCGGCCCTGATCGTGGACCGGTTGGCACCGCTGGTGCAGTTCTTCAGCATTGGAACGAACGACCTGACCCAGTACACCCTGGCGGCAGACCGCACGAACGAGCGGGTGGCCAATCTTTACCAACCGACCCACCCGGCGGTGTTGGGGTTGATCCGGATGGTCGTCGAGGCGGCGCGCCGCCACAACATCTGGGTCGGGGTCTGTGGCGAAATGGCCGCGGATGTAGTCATGACTCCGGTTCTCGTGGGCCTCGGGGTGGATGAGATGAGCATGGGCTCCGTGGCGGTGCCCCGCGTGAAAAAAGCGGTGCAGAGCCTGCACTATGGGGAGTGCCAGAAGCTTTCGGAGGAGCTGCTTTCCATGGATTCCGGGCAGGAGATTCACCAACGGTTGCAACACGTCGCCCAAGGAGCTTACCCGGAATTAGTGGGATAGAAGTTGTAAGAACAACCAAGACCTTTTCGTTTGCGTTTAGGAAAAGAAGAGAGTCTTCCCTACCCAGGGGAGACCGAATCGGGTAGAACTCGATCTTAATGAGTGAGGAACCGTCCGCCCTGCTGGCCGTGCGCCGCGAAAAGCTGCAAAAGCTTCGCGAGTTGGGCGTGGATCCCTTCGGGGGCCCTTTTCCCGGCACGGAAAGTTCCGGGGAAATCCGAGCCCGATGGGAAGAGGGGAGAAAAGTGCGGATGGCGGGCCGGATCGTTTCCCACCGAGACATGGGCAAGAGCCAGTTTCTCCACCTCCAGGACCGCGCGGGGCGGTTGCAGATCTACATCCAAAAGCCGGCTCTCCCGGAAAAGGAACGGGCGGTTTTCGAATTGCTGGATCTGGGGGACATTGTGGGAGTTGAGGGGACGCTCTTCCTGACCAAGACGGGAGAACAAAGCATCCGAGTAGAAAGCTTTGTGCTCCTGACCAAGGCCCTCTTGCCGTTGCCGGACAAATGGCACGGTCTGGTGGATACGGAAACCCGCCACCGCCACCGCCATCTGGATCTGATTTCCAACGAGGCTTCGCGAAAGGCCCTCGACCTCAGGGTCCGGTTGGTCCGATACCTGCGGGACTTTCTGTCCTCCCGGGGCTTCATCGAGGTGGAGACACCGATGATGCAGACGGTGGCGGGCGGGGCGGCGGCCGAGCCTTTCAAGACCAAGCACCATGCGATGGGCATGGACTTATATCTTCGGATTGCACCGGAGCTTTATCTTAAGCGGCTTCTGGTGGGCGGATTGGAAAAGGTTTTTGAGATCAACCGCAACTTCCGCAACGAGGGAATTTCCCGCCGGCATAATCCCGAATTCACCATGCTGGAAGCCTACTGGGCCTACTCCGATTTTCAGGGCATGGCGGCGCTGGTGGAAGAGATGATTGCCGGTGCGGCGAAGGAGCTGACCGGGGGAATGAAGATTGCCCAGTCGGACGGGACGGCGATCGACTTCACCCCACCGTGGCCGCGGAAGAAGTATCGGGACGCCGTGGTGGAGGCGGCGGGGGCCGATTGGTTCAAGCTTTCCCGTGAGGAGATGGAGAAAAAGGCGGCGGCCCTTGGGGTGGAGTTGGAGCCGGGTCTTTCCCCGTTGGAAATCACCCAGAAGGTTTTCGAGAAAAAGGTGGAGGCTGAGGCGGTAAACCCGGTTTTCATCACGCATTTGCCGGCGGAACTTGTTCCCTTGGCCCGTCTCAATCAAGAAGACCCGACGGTGGTCGATGTGTATGAGCTGATCTTCGGGCGGCAGGAAATTTCCCCCGGGTATTCCGAGCTGAACGATCCGATCCTGCAGGCCGAGCGATTCCGTCATCAGGTGGGGGAACACACGCAGAAGGTGGATCATGAATTTCTCGAGGCCCTGGAGAGCGGCATGCCTCCGGCGGGTGGGCTGGGTCTGGGCGTGGACCGGTTGGCAATGCTGCTCTCGGGCGTGGATTCGATCCGTGAGGTGATTTTCTTCCCACTTCTCCGTCCGCGGGACTCCGGCGCATGAAAGACGGCGGGCTCGTCCGTGGGCCCCTCCTGAACGCGTTCCTGTTTCAGGTTTTCAACACCAGCTCCTTCTATCTGGTGATGGGGCTTCCCATGATGTTGTATTTCAAAAAACTGGGGGCCTCGGCCACGGTCTTGGGGGTGCTGGCCTGCCTGGCCGCCCTTCTCAATATTTTCCAGATCCCCGCGGCGCGGTTCGTGGAGAGGGTGGGGTACCGCAACTTCGTCCTGCGGGGCTGGATCTCCCGCAGTGTGCTGATCGCCGGACTGGTGCTGGTCGCCGCCTTGCCCCTGTCGATTGACAACTTTTCCCGCCAGGCCCTGATGCTGTTTTTTCTTTTTCTCTTCAACACCATGCGGGGGATTTCCCTCAGCGGGTATCTGCCCTGGATCAGCGCGATTGTTCCGGAGCCCGTGCGGGGCCGTTTTCTTGCCCTCGACCAGGCCGCCTCCCAGGCGGCACTTCTGATCACTGTGGCCCTGACGGCCTGGTATTTAAATCAGACAGACCAGGCCTCCTCCTTCGGATTGTTGTTTGGAGCCAGCCTGGCTCTGGCCTCTGCCTCGCTGGTTTTTTTGAAAAAGATTCCCGATGCACCCATCCCCCAGACCGCCAGTTCGGAGGGCGTGCCGTGGAAAGAAATCCTGAAATTTCCTCCGTTCCGGCGGCTGATCGCATTCCACGCGACGATGATGCTGGCGATGGCGGGCGGAGGGCTTTTTTTTGTGCCTTTCGCCCGAGACCAGTTCAAATGTTCCGATTCCCTTTTTATGGTTCTCCATCTGATGTGGGGCACCGTGTACGTGCTGACTTCCCTGCGGGCGGGACGGTGGCTGGACCGGATGGGGAGCCGACCGGTCCTCGTGCTGGCGGCAGTGGTTTTGGGAATTCACTGGCTCGGATGGGGGGCGGTGGCCGCCCACCTGTTGCCCTTCACTTGGGGAACCTTCGTCCTGCAACAGTCCACCGCGGGCATCGGATTGGCCCTGTATAGCAGCGCGCATTTGCGGTTGCTGATGGGTACTGTGCCGGCCATGGGGAGAAGCCACTTTTTTGCCCTGTTCAGCGTGGCGGGAAGCCTGACGGCCGGGCTCTCGCCGTTGGGCTGGGGATTGCTCACGGACACACTGGCCGGGTTCAGGATCGGCACGGAAATGCAACTGAACGGCTTTGTGATCCTGTATATCCTGATTGCCCTGATCATGATTCCGGCTTTGTTTCTGCTAGGGCGGGTGCAGGAGGAGCGGGCGGCCTCCACCGAGGAGTTGATCCGGGAACTGGTCCTGGAGACCCCATGGAGATCCATCACCCGTTGGTGGAACCGAAAGCCGTTTGCATGAAAAAAATGATCAAACAGGTTTTGGCGGAAAGAAGTCCACCTCTGATGGCCGGATTGATTCGCGGGCTTGCCCTGACGCTCCGCCATCGTCTTGAGGATCCGCAGGGGCTTGTGACAAAAAATCCGGATCAACCCAGAATCTGGGCCTTCTGGCACAACCGGATTCTCATGATGCCCTACTTCTATGAGCGACTTTGTCCTGGGCGGCGAATGTTGATGATGGTGAGTAGGAGCCGGGATGGGGAGTTCATCACCCGAATCATGAACCGGTTTCGGATCGATGGGGCGAGGGGATCCAGTTCCCGGGGCGGGAGCGACGCCTTGCGGGAGCTTCTGCGGGAACTCGAGCGGCCGCAGCCCCGGGATATCGGGATCACGCCCGATGGACCACGTGGTCCGAGGGGCAAGGTTCAGGATGGGGTCTTGGCGCTGGCCGCAAACAGCGGGATCCCGATCTATCCGGTAACGGCGCATTACAGTCGGTTTTGGGAGATGCCTTCCTGGGATCGCTTTCAGATTCCGCAGCCCGGGGCGGTTTGTCGGGTCGTCATGGGGCCGGCCGTGGCTGCACCCAAAAGCCTGGCAACGTCGGAAATGAATCGCGTCAGGGAAGCTTTGGCAAACGCGCTGGGGGATTAACGGAAACTCCCATTTTCCAATCAAGGATTATTCTTGGTCGGCGCTTGAATTTCACTTTTTGCGGTAAGGCTAGTGCGAATCACGGCGGAGACGGTCCATGCAGCCGCCAAAGCGGCTAACCAGGCCACCAAGGCGAGAAATCCGGGCACCTTGAAGGTCATGCGGGTGAGGGGGGAGACCAACAGCAACAGGCTTCCGGCCAAACCAAGCGCCAGAAGGGTGGTGCGAGCCGGCCAAGCTGGCTGTTGAATCTTTCCCGCGGCCCAAGACGAAACGGAATCCACCGCGTTCAGGACGGGGGAGGGAAGGGGCGGCAGGACGTAGAGCTCCACCGCAACTGCGCCGGCGGCGAGTAGGAGCACCCCGAACACCCCGGCCGCAAACACCAACCCCGGCCGGCTGTTTTCCGAGCCGAAAAATCTCAGGAGCAAACCCAACACCAGAAGGAGAGAGAGCGCCGTGGAACCGACTTCCAGCCAGAAGCGGGCGGCATCCTGATTTCCGGGGATAAATTCCCGGAACAGGTTCAAGGCGGTCGAAGCCAGCGATGGGAGACCATTCACGCGCTAAGAAATTCGGCCCGTACGGAGGAGTGTCAATCCTCCCGATTGATCCAGACCCCGGTTGGCATCCGGATGGCGGGAACTTCGGGCGGGCGACGGGACGGCTCCAGCCGGGCCGCTATCTTTTTCTGCCGCAGAATGGAACGAACCATTGTTTCAAGATCACGGGGACGGGTTTTGGAATCATTGATTGAAACCAGCAGGCTGCCCCGCGGGGCCAGCAGGCGCAGGCAGTCGAGCAACATGGGGCCGAGCTCTTTTTCGATCCGAAACGCTTTGCCACTCCCGCCATGGGCGAAGGTGGGGGGATCGAGGATGATGGCGGAAAAGGTTTCTCCGCGACGAACGAGCCGTGGCAGGGCTTTGCGGACATCCTCTTTCCAGAACCGGTGATTGTTATCCGCTAACTTGTTCCGAAAAAAATTTTCACGGCCCCGTTCCAAGGCGCGGGCGGAGGTGTCGATGTTGAGGCTGGTGGCTCCCGTGGAGGCGGCGAGGACTCCGAATGCGCAAGTATGAGCGAAAAGATTCAGCAGGGAGGCTGGACGGAGGGAGCGAAGAAAGATCCGGTTTTCCCGCTGGTCGGGGAAAAGGCCGGGGGCGGATCCCGGGCTGAGGTCGATACCGTACCGGAGATCGAGTTCCGCGACCTCCGTCGACCATCCCTCACCGAGAAGGTGTTGGGCCGTTTTCTCGCCCTCGACCTGCCAGATCACCCTTTTGGCTTTCCAGGGAAAGGCAGGAGGGGGAGTCAGAAGCGTGTCGTCGCAAGGGATCGGGTCCGGGCGGGTGGCGATGGCGCGGAGGGTTCTGCCCCAGCGCTCGAGGCGGAGGCCAGGTGACCAGGCGGCCAAAAAGGCGTCGGTGCCGGTGGACTCGATCTCCTGCCAGGTTTTTTCCGCGATCCAGACAGGTGGGGCGGCGGGTGGTTTGCGAAACGGCGGGGCCATGGTTAACTAAAGGTTATGGAGTGCACTTTCTGCCCGGGCAACCAGGCGACGTGTCACCTGAGCAAACTGGTGAACGGCAAGTCGATCGATGTGCACGTCTGTGAAAAGTGCATCCCCCAGCTTTCCCAGAAGGATCTGGTGGATTTCGACATCTGGGCGGCGGTTTCCAAGCTGGCTGCCAGCAAAGGGAAGGAGGATCCGGCTGCGGCGGTGGAAAATGAGATCAAGGAAATCTCCGCCAAGAGCCTGCTGATTCCCTCTCCCACCCCGGCGGCGTCCCAACGCTGTCCCAGTTGCGGTTTCACCTCAGAGGATGTCCGGAAAACTGGGCGACTGGGTTGCGGCGAATGCTACGGGGTTTTTTCGGAGCTTTTGCAGGATGTCCTCAATGACTGCCAAAAGGGCACGCGTCATGCCGGCAAAGTGCCAAAAGGTTTCCGCAAACTCCGAAAAAAGAGGCTACAGGAGGATCTGGCCGTGGCGGTGAAAAAAGAGCAGTTCGAGGAGGCGGCGCGACTTCGGGATGAGCTTGGAAAAATCGGGGAAGAGGGCTGAGTTTCGGGGATTCCGATTTCGGACTTTAATTTTCCACAACGGAGCCAATGGAGCGGTAGCGCTCTTGGCGGGACTGGAGAAGTCTCTCCGGGGAAAGGCGGGAAAGTTCGGCGAGGTGTTTGCCCACTTTTTCCATGCAGGCCCGCACGGTGGATTCCCAATCCCGGTGGGCGCCGCCTTCGGGCTCGGGAATGACCTCCTCCACCAGCTTCAACTGGAGGAGATCCTGGGCGGAGATGCGGAGGGCCTCGGCCGCTTGGGGGGCGAAGGCGCGGTCCTTCCAAAGAATGCTGGCACAGCCCTCGGGGGAGATGACGGAATAGTAGGCGTTTTCCAGTATCAGCACGCGGTCGGCCACGCCGATGCCGAGGGCGCCGCCGCTGCCGCCTTCGCCGATGACCACGGCCACGATCGGTACGCGGAAGTTGAACATCTCACGGATATTCACGGCGATGGCCTCGGCGATGTGGCGCTCCTCGCTGGGGACGCCGGGGAAGGCTCCTGGAGTGTCGATGAAGCTGACGATCGGCAGACCAAACCGGTCGGCGAGACGCATCAGGCGGAGGGCCTTGCGGTAGCCTTCCGGGTGAGCGCAGCCGAAGTTGCGCATCAGATTTTCCTTTGTATCGCGGCCCTTTTGGTGGCCGAGAAACACCATTTTCTTTCCCCCGATCGTGGCGAATCCCCCGATGAGGGCATGATCATCCCCGTAGGCGCGGTCTCCGCCGAGCTCCGTCACCTCGGTGGCGCCGAGGCGGAGATAGTCCAGGAGGTAAGGCCGTTGCGGGTGCCGGACGATCTGGACCCGCTGCCAGGGGTTGAGCTTTCCGTAAATATCCCGCCGGGCTTCCTCCAGCTTCTTTTCGAGGGAGGAGATTTCGTCCCCAGCCTCGATTTTCTGTTTTCCGGTGAGTTTGCGCATTTCCTCCAGCCGCTTTTCGAACTCCACCAGCGGCTTTTCAAACTCCAACGGGGCGATGGCTTTGGCTTCCGGCATAAGGGGAAATGCTACCGTCCTTGGCCCCCGGGGGGCAATCGGCCTGCTCAGGGGAGAAAGGGGTTTCATGGGGCCGATGGCTGCGACAAGATGCAGCGATGAACCGAGGCTGGAAGGGAACAGCGTGCTTTGTCGGGTCCTGGGTTCTGCTGACGGCGTTGTTGTTTCCCGGGGTTAGGGCGGTAGTGGATGCGGTGGCCCCGGGCATGTTCACCCCGCCAAGAATTTTTGGGCGGGTGCAGATGGTCCTGGCCTTGTTGGGAGGGGCGGGGTTGCTCCTCTATTGGAAAGACGGCCCCCAAAGGTTTTTTGGTGCGAAGTCCTGGTCCGGCGTTGGCTTCAAGGGGGCGAGATGGGGGCTGCTGGGCGCCGGGATGGTGGCCGCCGCGGCGTGGGTGCAAAGCTTCCTGGGAGTCAGGACTTGGGCGGGGGTTCCGGGCGTCGATCTTTGGGCCGGCGCACTGGCGACGGGTTTGTTGGTGGCGGTGCTGGAGGAGTTTTTCTTTCGCGGGGTGCTTGGTCTGGCCTTTTGGAGGGCGGCGGGGGAAAAACCGGCTGCCCTGTTGCTTGGCATCAACGCAGCGGTTTTTTCCGTGGCGCATTTTCTCCGGCCCCAGGCAGAGATCGGGCCGGGATGGTTTTCCGGTTTTGTCGCGTGGACGAAGCTGGAACTTTGGGCCGGGTCGATGGACCCGTGGCGGCTGGCGGGGCTCTTTGTGGCGGGCCTGATTTTGGCGAGGTTGGTCTGGCAGCAGCAAAATCTCTGGGCGGCGGTGGGGTTACATGCGGGCTGGGTGGCCGGGTTGCGGATTTGTGAAGGATTTTGGAAGGAGTCTTCCCAGGTCTCCGGCGGCTGGTGGGGGCCTTCGCTGGAGGCGGGACCGATTCCTTTTGTGTTTCTTTTGCTGGTGGCGTTTACGTTGTGGGGACGTCCGATCCGTGCGCGTCTGGATTGAAGCGGCCGCGGGACTGATTTTCCCGGCGGCGCGTCCACCCCGACCTTGGGCTCGTCTGGAGCGGCCTTTTTGCGAGCGCTGCGCCGAGCCTTATCCGCGGCCGGTGACCGAAGTTTTCACCTGCGCAAACTGCGGAAACCGGGACTGGTCCTTGTCACGTCTGCGCGCGGCCTACCTGGAAAAGGGATATATCCGCGAGGCGATCCTGGGTTTCAAATATCGGCGGCAGTTCCATCTGCGTCCGTGGCTGGGGAGATGGCTGGAGGACGGCTTCCGGCAATATTATGCCGGCGAAAGGTGGGATGCGCTGGTTCCGGTGCCCCTGCATCCGGAGCGGAGACGCCGACGGGGATTCAACCAAAGCGCGGAGATCGCCGACTGGCTGGGCCGGCGTGGGGGGATTCCCGTGGTCGAGGCCATCCGGAGGGTCAAGGCCACCGCTCCCCAGGCGCGTCTGAGCCGGGCCGAGCGGTTGCGGAATTTGCGGGGCTCCCTGGCCTTGGCCGGGGGGTTTGACCCCCGGGGAAAGCGGTTGGTAATCTGTGATGACGTGTTCACGACCGGAGCGACCGCGGACGCTTGTGCGCGGATCCTGCGCCGGGCAGGGGCCGAGGAAGTTGTCGCCCTGACCGTGGCCCGTCGCTAACCCACCGAACCCAACCCATGCCAGTTTTTGAACGAAGAAAGTACGAGCCACGCAAGGAGTCCAAACCGAGGGCCCGCGGGGTGCCGAGCGGGTTGTGGACCAAGTGTCCCGGCTGCAACGAGATGGTTTACAACCAGGTTCTCAAAAAGGCCCTGCAGGTCTGTCCAAAGTGCTCCTTTCATTTTCCGCTCGGGGCGAGGGAACGGCTGATCTCCGTCTGCGATGGCGGGAAATTCCAGGAGCATGACGCGGGGATGGAGGCGGTGGATGTGTTGCAATTCAAGGGGGTGGCCAGTTACACGAGCAAGCTGAAGGCCAACCGGAAGAAAACCGGGTTAAAGGATGCGATCATCACCGGTCTGGGCAAGATCGGCGGGCGGGAGGTTTCCTTGGCGGCGATGGAGTTTTCCTTCCTCGGCGGAAGCATGGGGGCGGTGGTGGGGGAGAAGGTGACCCGCACCATTGAGCGGGGGTTGCAGAAAAAGGCGCCGGTGATCGTTTTTTCCGCCTCCGGAGGCGCGCGGATGTACGAGGGCATGTTCAGCCTGATGCAGATGGCCAAGACGAGCGGAGCTTTGGCCCGGTTGGGCGCCGCCGGATTGCCGTTCCTTTCCGTCCTGACCAATCCGACCATGGCTGGGGTGATGGCCAGCTACGCCTCGTTGGGCGATGTGATTCTCGCCGAGCCCAAGGCCATGATCGGTTTTGCGGGAGCCCGGGTGATCAAGGAGACCACCCAACAGGAGTTGCCCAAGGGCTTTCAAACGTCCGAGTTCCTCCATGAGCGTGGTCTGATCGACCTGATCGTGCCCCGTCCGGAAATGAAAGAGACGCTCGCGCGTCTGCTCCGTTACCTCTGAACCGGCCCGGTTCCGTTGCCCGTTTGGAGGCGGTCTGCGCCGCCGGCATCCGGCCCGGCTTGGAGCGCATGCACCGGCTGTTGGACCGGCTGGGCCATCCGGAACGGGACCTGAATTTCATCCACATTGCCGGCACGAACGGCAAGGGCTCCACGGCGGCGGCCCTGGATTCGATCCTCCGTGCCGCCGGATTTACCCCGGGTCTTTACACCTCCCCCCATCTGGTGGATTTCCGGGAGCGGTTCCGGGTGGGGGGTGAGCCGGTGGATTCGCTCCGGCTGGAGAGGGAGCTGAAGTCGCTCCTCCGGATCATCCGCCAAATTCCCTTTGCCCGGAGACCGACTTTTTTCGAGGCGGCCACGGCCTTGGCCTTGAAAATTTTTCATTCTGCCGGAGTCGATTTTGTCGTCTGGGAAACAGGCCTCGGGGGAAGATTGGATGCCACCAATGTGGTGAGCCCGGAGTTGTGCCTGCTGACGTCGTTGGGCCGGGATCATGAGGAAATCCTGGGCCACGGATACGGCAACCTCGGCCGGGAAAAAGCCGGGATCCTCAAGCGCGGCGTACCGGTTTTTTCCGCCCCGTGGCCGGCGGCGGCCCGGCAGGTTCTTGGCCGGAGGGCAAGAGCCTTGCGGTGCCCTTGGAAAATTGTGCGGCCCCTAGGCCCGAAATCTTTTTCCCTGGCGGGTGACCATCAACGGCAGAACGCCGCCCTGGCCGCGGCCGCCGCCCGTTATCTTTCGTTTCCGGAAGTCATCATCCGCCGTGGTTTGAACCGGACCCGCTGGCCCGCCCGGTTCATGACCTTGCGAAACAAACCTCCTCTGGTTTTGGACGGGGCCCACAATCCGCAGGGGATCGAGGCGGCTTTGCGGACATGGGAATCCGTCCATGGCGGCCGACCGGAAAGAGTCATTTTCGGGTGCCTCAAGGACAAGGCGATGCAACCGATGCTGCGAACGATCCGTCAATCCGGGGGTCAGCTGTGGGGCGTGGCTTTGCCGGGTTCGCGGGGTTCGGATCCGTTGACTTGGCCGGTGTCGCCCGACCGCTTCTTTGCCTCTCCGGAGGACGCCATGGAGGAAGAAAAAAAGTGTCCGCGGACGAGCCTGGTGCTCGGCTCCCTGGTTCTGGCGGGAGAAGTGCTGCGTCATCGTGGCGTGAAGGTGGTGTGATCCGGGCGGTTTTTTTTGACGCCGGGGGCACCTTGCTCCGCACGGCCGAACCGGTGGGCCGGACGTATGCGCGGTTGGCGCATCATTACGGCTGGCAACCGTCTGCAGAGGCGCTGGAGTCAGGGTTTCGCGGCGCCTGGAAAAAAAGAACCAGCGAAGGGATGGGGACGGACGGCACCTTGGGCAAAGAGGGATGGAAAAAAATTCTCCGTTCGAGCGTCGAGGCGGACGGACTTCCGCCCGGATTTCCTTTTGAGGATTATTTTGAGGAGGTGTACGAGCACTTTGCGCGACCGGATGCGTGGAGGGAGTTTCCGGAATCGGAAAAGGTCCTGACGGGGTTGAAAAAGCAGGGCATCCGTGTCGGCATCCTCTCCAACTGGGATCCGAGGTTGCGCCGGGTCTTGGCGGGGTTTGACTGGGTGAACCAGTTGGACGCGGTGGTGATTTCGGAGGAGGTCGGAGTGGAAAAGCCGGAGGAGGAAATTTTCCGCAAAGCCGAGCAGGCGGGGGCTTGGGCGGCGCACGAGTGTGCCCTGATCGGGGATGACCCCCTCAGCGACCGCGCGGGAGCGGAGAGGGCGGGGTGGAAATGGGCGCTAGTCGAGAGACCGCAGCGGGGTCTCTGGGAGGCATTAGCCAGCCTTGGGCTTTGAAAACTTCATGCTTATAAGCCAAGTCAGATTTTGACAGTTGCGGACGGTGGGAGCACTTTTCCTTTTGGTGCAAGGAGTTGCCTAAGACCATGGCTTCGAATTCAGAATGTTTCTGCTTTCTGCGGACCTCCATTGGGCGGAAGTGGGTGGTGGCCTTGTCCGGGATTTTTCTGGTCGGGTTTGTCGTCGTGCACATGGCGGGGAATATGCAGATGTTTTCCCCCACGGCAGATGCCATCAACCGCTATGGGCATCTTCTCAAGTCCAATGCGCTGCTGCTTTGGGCGTTCCGGTTGGCCCTGCTGACGGCGGCGGCGGCTCATATCTGGGCGGCCCTTTCCTTGGCGAGGGAAAACCGGGCGGCCAAACCGATGAGCTATGCGGTGCGGGGCCGGAAGTCCCGGCTCCATGTCACCCTCGCCAGCGTGACGATGGTGATCAGCGGGACGGTGATTCTGGGTTTTGTGATTTTTCACCTTCTGCATTTCACCGCCCAGTTGGTCGACCGCTCCTATGCGAGCATGGAAACCATGGTGGACGGGAAGATGGTGCATGACGTTCACCGGATGGTGGTGACCGGTTTTTCCAAACCACTGATCAGCGGTTTTTATATTTTGGCGATGGGAATTCTCTTTTTTCACCTGCGCCACGGGGCGGCCAGCCTTCTGCAGACCTTCGGGATCCGCGACCGGAATCTGGCCAGGGTGTTTGATGTGGGCTCCTGGTTGTTGGCCGTGGCCCTGTTCCTCGGGTTTAGCTCGATCCCGGTGGCGGTGCTGCTGGGTTTCTGGAAGCTGTGAAGCTCGACGCCCGTATTCCGCCCGGTCCGTTGGCCGACAAGTGGAGGAATTTCAAGGCCTCCGTCCGGTTGGTGAGTCCCGCCAACAAGCGAAAATACGAGGTGATCGTGGTGGGCACCGGGCTGGCGGGAGCCTCCGCGGCGGCCTCATTGGCGGAGCTGGGTTACCGGGTGAAGGCGTTTTGCTTTCACGACAGTCCGAGGAGGGCGCATTCCATCGCCGCGCAGGGCGGGATCAATGCGGCCAAAAATTATCAGAATGACGGAGACAGCGTCCGGCGTCTCTTTTACGACACGATCAAGGGAGGGGATTTCCGGGCCCGCGAGGCCAATGTCTACCGGTTGGCTGAGGTCAGCACCAACATCATCGACCAGTGTGTGGCCCAAGGCGTGCCATTCGCCCGGGAGTACGGTGGGATGCTCGCCAACCGATCCTTCGGCGGGGCGCAGGTGTCGCGGACCTTTTACGCGCGGGGCGCGACCGGCCAGCAGCTCTTGCTGGGAGCCTATTCCGCACTCAGCCGGCAGATCGGGCAGGGACGGGTGCAGATGTTTCCGCGGCACGAGATGCTCGACCTCGTGGTGGCGGATGGCAAAGCCCAGGGGATCATCACCCGCAACCTGGTCACGGGGGAGTTGAAGGCGCATTCCGCCGACGCCGTGCTGCTCGCCACCGGCGGGTACGGCAACGCCTACTATCTTTCGACCTACGCACGCGGCTCGAACGCCACGGCGATCTGGCGGGCTCACCGGCGGGGGGCGCTGTTTGCCAATCCGTGCTTCACCCAGATCCACCCGACCTGCATCCCGGTCTCGGGAGATTACCAGTCGAAGCTCACGCTGATGTCGGAGTCCTTGCGCAACGACGGCCGTGTCTGGGTGCCCAAGCAGCAGGGCGACCGGCGTCCCGCCGCGCAGATTCCCGAGGGGGAGAGGGACTATTTTCTGGAAAGACTGTATCCGAGCTACGGCAATCTGGCGCCACGGGACATTGCTTCGCGGGCGGCCAAGCGGGTTTGCGACGAGGGACGCGGAGTGGGGAAGTCGGGACTCGGTGTGTACCTGGATTTTTCCGAGGCCATCGACCGGCTGGGGCAAAAGACGGTGCAGGAGCGGTACGCGAACCTGTTCGACATGTATCACGAGATCACCGGGGAGAGTGCCTACGAGGCGCCCATGCGGATTTTTCCGGCGGTCCATTACACGATGGGCGGTTTGTGGGTCGATTATCACCTGATGAGCAACGTTCCGGGGTTGTTTGTCCTGGGTGAGGCGAATTTTTCTGATCACGGCGCCAATCGGCTGGGGGCAAGCGCGTTGATGCAGGGGTTGGCGGACGGTTATTTTGTCATTCCATACACGATCGGCGATTACCTCTCCCAGCAGAAGCCGGCGGGGCCGAAAAAAGCGGCGGACACCGAATCTTTCTGGGCAGCGACCGAGGACGTGCAAAACCGGATCCGGAGACTCCTCGAGGTGAAGGGAAGGCGGCCGGTCAGCGAGTTTCACCGCCAGCTCGGCAAAATCCTGTGGGATCACTGCGGGATGAGTCGGACGAAGAATGGATTGGAAAGGGGGGTGGAACTGGTCCGGGGGCTGCGCAAGGAGTTCTGGCAGGATGTGAATGTGCCCGGGAGCGGGGAAGACCTGAACCAGTCCCTGGAGAAAGCCGGGCGGGTCGCGGACTTTTTGGAGTTGGGCGAACTGATGTGCCGCGATGCACTCGAGCGTGAGGAGTCCTGCGGTTGCCATTTCCGGGAGGAACACCAGACGGCGGAAGGGGAGTGCGCACGGAGGGACGACTCGTTTGCCCATGTGGCGGCGTGGCAGTACCAAGGGGAGGACAAGGCGGAGGTCCGGCATGCCGAGTCGTTGCCCTACGAGGAGGTTCATCTGGCCACGAGGAGTTACAAATGAAGCTCCATTTGAAAATCTGGCGTCAACCCGGGAAGGATCATCCCGGCCACTTTGCGACGTACGACCTGGACGGGTTGAATCCGGACATGTCATTCCTGGAAATGTTGGACGTGCTTAACGATCGGTTGACCCGGGAAGGCAAGGAACCGGTGGCGTTTGAACACGACTGCCGGGAGGGGATTTGCGGATCCTGTGCGATGGCCATCAACGGGGAACCGCACGGCCCGAACGAAGGGGCCACGACCTGTCAGGTGTATCTCCGTTCCTTCAAGGATGGACAGACGCTGACGGTGGAGCCGTGGCGGGCCCGGGCGTTTCCAGTGTTAAAGGATCTGGTGACCGACCGGTCGGCCTTTGACCGTATCATCCAGGCAGGCGGATTTGTATCAGTGAACACGGGACAGGCGCCCGATGCGAACGCCATGCCGATCGGCAAGGAGACGGCGGAGCAGGCTTTTGATGCCGCGCACTGTATCGGTTGCGGAGCCTGCGTCGCGGCGTGTCGGAACGGATCGGCGATGCTATTTGTGGCGGCCAAGGTCTCACATCTAGGACTGCTGCCCCAGGGGCAACCGGAACGGAAACAGCGGGTGTTGCGGATGGTAGAGGCGATGGATGCCGCTGGTTTTGGCAATTGCTCCAACCAGTACGCCTGTGAGGCGGTTTGTCCCAAGGAGATTTCGGCCGATTGGATCGCCCGTATGAACCGGGATTACGCGCTTTCCGTAGCCCAAAAGCTATAGTTTTTCCGGTCGACCGACCCATGGGCTAAACTCCCGGGCTAGTCTTAATCCTTAAGTCGTTGTTTATTAAGAATATAAAGACATAAAGATTTTCGGAAAAATCGCCGTAATGTGCTAACCTGCACTTAGATGCATTCTATCCGGAGTTTCCTCCTCCAGATGGAGCGTTGGGGATTTTTATCCGCCAAGCTTCCGGTTGCGTTTTGTTCCGTTCTGATTTTTTCGTCGGTGGTCCCGGTTTTTGGGAAACAGGGGATCGACTATCAGATGGCTTTGGGGAATCCAAGCGGAGCCACCACCGATCCGTTGATCCGCACCAATTATTTGATTTCCCGGCCCCAGTTCATCCTTTCCTACAACGATGATACCCATCAGGCCAACTGGGTAAGCTGGAGCTATTCCCTGGCCGATGACGGCACCCAGGCCCGCACGGATGCGTGGGCGGTGGAGGAACTTTTGCCGAGTGGTTATCTAAAAATCGGAACCTCCACCTTCGGTAGTTACAACGGCATTTCCCTGGATCGCGGACATATGTGTCCCTCGGCCGACCGCACGACCAGCTATAATGACAACGCCGTTCTTTTTCGGATGAGCAACATCATTCCGCAGGCCGCGGCGAACAATCAGGGTCTCTGGGCGCAGTTTGAGGACTATTGCCGAACCTTGGCGACGGGAGGAAACGAAGTCCTGATCATTTGCGGACCCTCCGAATTCACGGGTGGAAGAATCGGCAATCAGATGTCCATGCCGGGATCCGTCTGGAAAATCGCCGTGGTGGTCCCCAACGCCACCAGCACGACTCCGGCCAACCAAAGAATCAACACCAGTTGCCGCGTTCTCGCCATCCTGACTCCCAACGTCAGCACCGGTTTGGGGACCTGGCAAAGTTATCTCACCTCCATTGAGGAAATCGAGGCAGTCACGGGATTTAAATTTTTCACCGCCGTGGACGCATCCGTGGCGACCTACTTGAAAAACGTGGTGGATACCGGAACGGGTCCCAACCAGCCCACCGTGATCACCTCCTTTTCCCCCGCCTCCGGCCCCGCCGGCACCACCGTGACCATTAGCGGCTACAATTTTGGAACCACCCCCACGGTGCAGTTCAACGGCGTAGCGGCCGTGGCCAGTGTTTCCGGCGGAACCACCATCACCGCCACGGTTCCGGCGGGGGCTGGCACCGGTCCGATCACGGTTACCGGAACCGGCGGAACCGACACCAGCGCCAGTAACTTTACTTTCGCCACTGGAACCGAACCGGCCCTGAGCGTTTCAACCGGCAGCCTTTCCTCCCTGGCTTCCATCGAAGGTTCCGCAGGAACCAGCCAGAGTTACACCGTGACGGGATCCAACCTCACCGGAGCCATCACGGTCACCGCCCCGACAAATTTTGAAGTGAGCCTCAACAACAGCAGCTTCGCGGGGACCCAGACCATTACGCCCAGTTCCGGAAACGTCTCCCAGACGGTGTATATCCGGATCAAATCCACCGCTCCCCTGGGATCCGTCTCCGGGACGGTGACCCACAGCGGCGGCGGTGCCACCACCCAAAACCTTACGGTGTCCGGCACGGTGGCCTCGAACCAGCCCTCGCTCACGCTTTCGACGACCAACCTGACCGGCTTTTCCGCCCTGCAGGGAAGTCCGAGCACGAGCAAAAGTTATACGATCTCCGGAGTCAATTTGACCGGGGCAATCACCGTCACCGCTCCCACGGACTACGAACTTAGCCAAAACAACAGCACGTTCACGAACAGTCTTTCCCTCAGCCCCTCCGGGACAACGTTAGCCAGTACCACCTTGTACGTGCGGGTTGCCGCCACCGCCCCCGTGGGGACGGTTTCCGGATCGATCTCCCAATCGGGGGGCGGGGCACCCGCACAATTCCTAAGCCTCAATGGAACCGTCACGGCCTACACCCCGGGCCAGGGCTCGGACATTTACTGGAACTTTGATCTCGCGACCCCGACCTCCGGGGTTCCTGCCGGTGTTTCCGTGAGCGCTGTTTCGCAAGGAAACAACAATGGAACCACCACCATGCTCACTGCTTCCGCGA
>Ga0214923_10004239_pt1 | contig 17442 bp, 15 predicted proteins | sample LL1510_MetaG_FD_177993 | JGI IMG/M metagenome (GOLD analysis project Ga0214923, IMG submission 177993) | Freshwater microbial communities from Lake Lanier, Atlanta, Georgia, United States - LL-1510 | ecosystem: Environmental > Aquatic > Freshwater > Lake | place: USA: Georgia | collected... | reverse complement strand
CGAGCACATCGCGACCATCCATATCAACCATCCAGGCGCCTTTAGCGGACTTGATAGAGATTGGATATGGATCCCAATGTTGGAAACTAGATGGAACACCCAGAGGAAAAGTCTGAGCAGCTAATTTATTTTCTTTTTCTGAACCAGATGTGGCTTCTTTGTAACGAGCCCATTCTTGGTCTAGTAGAGCACCAACTTTTGATTCAGATAGTGGAGTGGATGTTGCAGGGACATTTCTAAACGTTTGCGCATGATTCGCATGTGTTTTCATTTATCAAACTAGTTTCGCTTTGGATCTAGTATTTCTAGAAATGAGCGAAACGGGCTCCTTTTCAGCAGCTTTATAAAAAGTGAGTTTACCCGCTTTATTTTTTAAAGCAAGAGATGTTTTTATGCGGGAAATTTGGACTTTTTACGCGTGTTACCGTTTTTCTATGTTTTTTGGCCGATAAAGTAAAGTTAAACCGTGAACAAGCCAACAATAATTCTTGCAACAAGTAATGGTGTTGGCATGGGCCATCTTGCACGCGCAAGTGCAATTGCATTGGCACTCAAACCAGTTGCTAATCCGATTATTGTTTCAATGTCTGGTGGTATCGCCGAAATCTCTGATTACATGGGAATTCGCACTGAATATATTCCTGGTCGTGATCGCGAATGGATGACTCGAGATTTATGGGATCAATACTTGCGTGATCGACTCGTTGCATTAGTTGAAGAAACCGATGCAAAACTTATTTCATTTGATGGAGTTGTTCCTTACCCAGGTGTCATCGCTGCAAAAGTTAAAGCGCCACACATATCTCTTGTGTGGGTACGCCGCGGTTTGTGGCAGAAAAAACCACAACGTTTTGTATTGGGATTGCAATCGGCAATGATGGATTACATCGTCGAACCTGGTGATATTGCGCGTTCTTATGATCACGGCCCAACAGCAAAGAGAAAAGACGCCGCACTAACCTCGCCAGTTTCGTTATTTCAAAAAGAAACAGCACTTTCTCGAGAAGAATCTCGCAAAATTTTAGGTTTAGACCCAGTCCGCCCAGCTGTTTTAGTACAACTCGGTACAGGCGATAGTGACGTTAATGAAAAAATGACCGCGGCTCTTTCCGGTCTTATTGGTTGGAAAGATTTACAAGTTGTTTTAACTAAAAAACCAATTGATAAAGATGGAAACTCTTTAGTGCCAGAAGGATTAGATCTAAAAGTTGTGCGCCACTTTCCACTTGCTCAAGTACTTCATGCATTCGATGCAGGCGTCTGCGCAACTGGCTACAACGGAGTTCACGAACTATTGCCTGCTCAAATTCCAACTGTCTTTGTATCAAATATTCGCGGAACAGATGATCAAGAAGCACGTGCACAGTGGTGTCACGACTTTGGTTATGCCTTGCGGGCAAACCAGGCTGATCTTTCCGATATCACCGCAACTGTTAAGAAGTTACAAGATCCTCAGGTTCGCGCTTCACTATCTGCAAAGTGCGCCGAACTTCCACAAGTATCTGGTGGCGCTGAAATTGCACAGATCTTTTTAAAACTCATTGCAGATCAAGCAGCCATCAAACCGGGTTCACTTACTTACAGACGTTTAATGCTTCAAGATCACATCAATCGCGGCATGCGACATATCGCATACATTGGTCTGCGTCGCATCGCACTTATTTATCGTAAATTTAGACCGCACCCAGATGCTGCAAAGATGGCAAAGGTTGCACCAATTTTCAGTCAAGCAACTGCTGCTGCCGAATTACGAGATCTCATCAAAGGTGATGTGCGATTCGAACATATGATTACTGGCGCATCGGATACATATAAGAAGCGTCGCCAAGAGATTGCACATATTGCTTACAATCCGCCGCTTATCGCTATTAGAAGACGCAAACCTTAATCTTCAAAAGCTCTCTCAATCTTTTGCTTTACAAGAATAATTACGGTAATCGCAACCAATAAAGCAAATATTGCCCAGTATCGTAAGTATTTTTCTAATGTGGGCAAGGTATTAGCGAAGGCATATCCCAACAGAACAACAATTGTTGAGAAGACAAAACCGCCTGCAGCGTTCCAATTTAAGAATTTTCGATACCGTACTTTGTGCATTCCAGCTAGTGCCGGCACAAGTGCACGTAATAATGCTTGAGAACGTCCGAAGAAAATTGCGCCGCCTTGGTACTTCTCAAAGATATGTTCAGCAATACGCCAACGTTGTACACCAACTAATCTTCCAAAACGCCCACTTTTAACTCGGGAACCGAAGTGTTTTCCAACTTCATAACCAACTGAGTCACCTGCAATCGCCGCAAGAATTGCGCACAACCAGAACAACCAGAGTGGCCATACGCCTTCATGAGCGAGCACGCCGCCGATTAGCAGCGAAGTTTCACCAGGTAAAACAAATCCAACAAATGCTGCAGCTTCAGCGAATGAGAGTGATAAGAGAAGAACAAAGAGCGGATTCTGCAGGTTGTTATCAACTAACCACGTTGCTGTGTTTTGAATCCAACCCGACATATGTAAAGCCTATTGCTTAGAAGCGTGAACGAATCTCCCATAAGTCTGCAAAGACAGGATTAAAGAGTGTCGACTTCAAATAATCAGCACCACTTGAACCACCCGTACCAACCTTGTGACCAATAGTGCGCTCAACCATCTTTACGTGGCGATAGCGCCACTCTTGAATACCTTCATCGATATCTACTAAGCGTTCACAGATCATTGCGCGCTCCGGATCGCTTTGGTGCACAGCAAGCAGAACATCTTGTACTTCTTTGTTCGGTACGTACTGCTCTGATTTGTTTCGATTGATTACAGATGTAGGCATTGTGTGGCCAGCGTGGTGCAGATAGATAAGTGCTGAATCCCAAATTGAATTTCCTGAAGTAATTTCTGCAATATCTCTTTGAATATCTGGGGGCAGGTGCCCAGCCATCTTGCTATCGCGACGTCCCAATATTGCTTCAACTTTTCTAAATTGTGCAGATTGGAATCCACTGGACGAAGATAAATAACCACGGAACGCATTGAATTGAAGTGGCGTCATTGTCTCCAAAATATCAATTTGTGCTACGCATACTTTCATGATTGTGCGAATACGCCCCAAGATTGCAAGTGCGTAATGAGTATCGCCACTTTCTAGTGCTACCTGTGCTTGTTTAAACTCATGAATCAACTCTTTAAACCACAGCTCGTACGTTTGGTGAATGATGATGAAGAGCATCTCATCGTGCTCTGGTCCATCCGATAATGGACGTTGAAGTTTTAATAATTCATCAACGGCAAGGTAGGACGTATATGTAAGTGCTGAATCAAAATTTTTAGATTCGCTCATGTGACTCGTGATCCGCCCTCTTTGACCTTTTCATACTGTCTTGTGGAAACTAAATCGCGGATGCGCTCAAAGCCATCCCACACTTCGGTGTACGACGTTGGTAGTGGAGAAATCGCCAAGCGAATCGAATTCGGTGTTCTGTAATCCGGAATCACATTTGCGAATTCGCGCAAGGCAACACATATACGTGCAGCATCAGGATGCACTAAAGAAATATGTCCACCCCGCTCTTGTGGATTGCGCGATGTATTTAGTTGCATTCCAAGTGGCGCTAACCACGCATCGTATAAATCAATCATCATCTGAGTGCCAACAGCAGCCTTATGAGCAATTTTGTCGATGCTCGCTTCCTTAATAATTTCAAAGGATGTTTTAATGCAACGCAGACCAATAAGAGATGGACTAGCAATTTGGAATCCACGAATGCCATCTGCTTTTTCAAATACCGGACCCATTCCAAATTGATCTCCTTGCGAAAACCACCCTTGAATCGGAACCTGTAACTCTTTTTGCATTCGCTTACTCACATATAACCACGCAGGCGCACCTGGGCCAGAGTTTCCATACTTATATGTGCAACCCACTGCAAGGTCTACGCCACTGGCATCGAAGTTCATTTCGATTGCACCAACTGCATGGCTGGCATCCCAGACAACCAAGCCACCATGTGATCGAACTAAATCTGTAATCGATTTAATATCTGTACGAGCACCAGAGCGGTATTGAATGACTTCAAGAGTTACAAGTGCCACGTCATTGTTTAAGTACGGCGCAAGAATTTCAGCAGTGATTCTTTCGTGCTTGATAGGTCCAGCTGATTCATTATCAATCAGGACTAAATTCAAACCGAACTCTTTTGCGATTCCATCAAGAATGTATCTATCTGTTGGAAAATTTGCAGTGTCGGTAATAATTGTTTTGCGTCCCGGACGAGCTTTAATCGCCGCCACACAAAGTTGATAAAAGTTAACTGATGTTGTGTCGCACGCAAGTACTTGTCCCTTTGCAGCGCCCAACGTTGCTTCACCAATTAAATCTCCAACAGGTTGTGCTTCATCAACCCAATGGCTCCAGCCAGTTACAACTTCAGGACCCCACTCTTTTGTTAAAAAGTCATTGACTGCCGCAACTGTTGCGTGTGGAAGTCGACCGAGTGAGTTGCCATCGAGATAACACATTGCTGGGTCAGTGACCACAAACTTTGATTTGAAGTGGGCCAGCGGATCTTTCTTATCGAGATCAAGGGCGTATTGGCGGTCAGTCACATTCATAGTTGAAAGGTACGCTCTGCCTCCATGGCGCGCAATCTTCTTAATCTAGAGGAAGTCTCAAAGGCTTTCGATATTCGCGCACTCTTAGAACGCGTATCACTCGGCATCTCCGAAGGTGATCGCATCGGAATCGTTGGCAGAAATGGCAGCGGAAAAAGCACTCTCATGAAAATTATGTCCGGCATCGAAACACCAGATGCTGGACGAGTCACACAATCAAATGACACTCGAATCGGTTTGCTCTCACAAGTAGACAATGCACCAGCAGGTGCGACAGTGCGCGATGTTGTACTCGGAAATAAACCAACTCACGAATGGGCAAGTGATGCTGGTATCCGCGAAGTATTTACAGGATTATTCGGCGGCTTTGACGACCATCTCTTTGAACGAAAATTCGCCACACTCTCTGGCGGCGAACGCAGACGTGTGGGTTTGGCAAAGTTATTAATCGATGACCTAGATTTAATTTTGCTCGATGAACCAACGAATCACCTTGATGTCGAAGGTGTTGCATGGTTGGCAAATCACTTACTTTCGCGTAAATCTTTGGCGCTAGCAGTCATCACTCACGATCGTTGGTTTCTAGATGCAGTCACAGAGCGCACATGGGAAGTTGTTGGCGGCAAAGTTGAAGAGTACGACGGTGGATATTCAGCATTTGTTTTGGCAAAAGCAGAACGCGCACGCCAAGTGAGTGCAATGGATGCTCGTCGCAATAATCTGATTCGCAAAGAGTTAGCGTGGTTACGTCGCGGTGCACCAGCACGAACTACTAAACCAAAGTTTCGAGTCGATGCTGCAAATGAATTAATCTCCGCCGAACCCGCACCTCGTGATCAAGGTGAGCTACTAAAGTTTGCGCGCAACAGATTAGGTAACACTGTTTACGAATCGCATCACGTACAACTTCGTGCTGGCGACAAATTATTACTCGATGATCTGTATTGGAACATTGGCCCTGGCGATCGCATCGGAATCGTCGGCATCAATGGCGCCGGCAAAACAACTCTGATGCGAATGTTAACTGGCGAAATACAACCATCTGCCGGAAAGTTAGTTACTGGCGTAACTGTTAAAGCAGCATTTCTCACACAGCATTTGCACGAATTAGATCCAACGTGGCGCGTACTCGAAGCAGTTGAAAAAATCGCCAATCACGTCGAACTCGGAAACGGAAAGTCACTCTCAGCTTCACAATTGTGCGAGCGTTTAGGGTTCGATCGAGATTCACAGTGGACGCCAGTTCGCGATTTATCTGGCGGAGAAAAACGACGCTTGCAGCTCACTCGATTGTTAATGGATAGTCCTAACGTTTTATTGCTGGACGAACCAACAAATGATTTTGATATCGAAACACTGACCGAGCTAGAAGATTTATTAGATAGTTACGGTGGCACGCTGATTGTTGTTTCCCACGATAGATACTTTCTAGAACGTGTCTGCGATCGATTTGTTGGCCTGCTCGGTGATGGCGCACTCCGTGATTTACCGCGCGGTGTCGATCAATATCTCGAACAACGTCACGACTCTTTGTCGAACAACAAATCCCAATCAACAAATAAGGCAACATCGAGTGCGGCGGAGCAACGACAACTCAAAAAAGATGTTGCTCGCCTTGAAAAACAACTCACTAAGTTAGATGAACAAATCAACGCACTTGAAGAAGAACAGAGCACTGCGGCATTTGATGCGCAGCGGCTGATCGAAATCACCGCAAAACTCGAAGAATTGCGAGCAGATAAGAACACGAAAGAAGAAGAGTGGCTCTTTGCCACAACTGCGCTAGATACCTGAGTTAAAATTTCACTCATGAATAAAGTCATACATGCAGTTGAATTGACCCTCTTCCGTGCCCGCTGGTTATTGGCTCCGCTTTATGTTGGCCTTGTTGGGGCATTAGTTTTGCTCGCATATCGATTTGTCATTGAGTTCATTCACCTTGCTCAGTACATCGGCGATTCAGATGCGCATACATTTACTCTGGATTTACTCGCGCTCCTTGATCTGACTTTGCTTGCAAACTTAATTTTGATGGTGATTTTTGCAGGGTATGAAAACTTCGTCTCTCGTATTGATGCAGCAGCTGATTCAAGTGATCGCCCACATTGGATGGGAACTATTGACTTCAGCGGACTAAAAATCAAACTCATCGGTTCACTCGTTGCAATTTCAGTAATCGAACTTCTTAAAGACTTTATTGAATTATCTGGGAAAGCAGAAGTTGGCGAAGGAACTGTGTGGCGAATCATCATTCACCTCACCTTCGTTGCATCCGGAGTTCTCTTTGCACTGATGGATTGGATTGCAGATAAGCGAGAGTTCAGCGGTACGCATTCCTAATGCGTCTAGACCTACTCGCTGCACTTTCCGGAGTGCTCATCGCATTGCAAGCCCGTACAAATGGCGAGCTCTCACTCCGTTTAGATAATGGCTTGCAAGCAGCATTTATCTCTTTTACATCTGGCTTTCTGCTCATCGCTGTAATAACAATCTTTCACCCGGGAATAAAAGATGGTGCAAAAAAATTACGCGCAGCCCTTAAAGCAAAAGAAATCGCGCCGTGGACTCTGTTTGCTGGCGCCCTCGGTGGTGCATTTGTTGCTGTGCAAACACAAATCGTTCCACTCATCGGTGTGGCAATTTATTCGGTGGCATCTATCGCCGGACAGAGCGCAATGTCACTCGTTGTTGATCGCATTGGATTAACAGGGGGTGGAAAGAAGCCCATTAGTTTTCGCAGAATTGCTGCTGCAGTTGTAACTGTTTTAGCAGTCTTTGTTTCTGTACTCGATCGAATTGAAACAAAGGACCTTTCACTCATTGCTGTCGCTCTTGCGGGATTAGCGGGTGCAATTGTCGGTGTTCAACGGGCAATGAATGGATTAATCAACGAGCACTCACAACAGAGCTTTACGACATCACTTCTTAACTTCATCATGGGTTCTAGTGCGCTCGGAATTGTTTTGGTAATCGCTATTGCAATCGGAAAAGTCGAATTCGTTCCATTTCCTCACGGTCCATGGTGGATTTACATGGGCGGAACAATCGGCGTAATTTATATTGCCTTTACATCCACAATCGTTCAGCACCTAGGCGTATTGACTTTCACGCTATTTAGTACGGGTGGAACACTCGTTGGCTCCTTATTAATTGATTTAATCTCACCAACAAAAGGCGTAAGCGTCAGTGCTTACTTAGTAAGCGGAATAATTATGACTTTTCTTGGGGTTGTTGTGGGCGGCGTAAATAGTTCCAAACCATTGAAACTATAGAGGCTGAAATAAAGAACGCAGCAATTGCATAACTAGAACTCTTTACCCACGGCAAAGTTGCTGCATAAAAACCAGCGAGTGTTATTCCAACTCCCCATAACAAAGCGCCCAAAGCGTTAGCTGATAAAAATTTGTAGTAATTCATTCTCGATGCGCCAGCAATTGGCGGAACGAATGTGCGAATCCACGGGAAGAAGCGTGCCGCAACCACTGCCCACCAACCCGTTTGATCATAAAATCGATCAGCACGCGCAATCATGGATTGGATTCGTTGTGATTGACGCTTTTCTAAATATGGACGTCCATACACCCGTCCAATAACAAATCCGACTTGATCACCAAAGAATGCCGCTGAGAAAATAACAATTGCAAGAATCACGATATTTATATTGCCGTGCGCTGCTGCTACAAGCCCAGCGCTAAAGAGAATCGAATCACCAGGTAAGAAAAACCCAAGCAGAATACCGGTTTCAACAAAGACTATTGCTCCAACGATTAGATAAAAAATAAACGGGGCGAGAGATGAGAGCTGCGTATCAAAAGATGCTGCGAGCTCGATCACACAGACTTCCTTACAGCCGTTGCAACTGCGGTGACAACGTGTGCATCAAAGACACTCGGCACAATAAAAGATGTATTGAGTTGTTCTGGTGAAACACAATCTGCAATCGCACTCGCTGCCGCTACCAACAACTCATCTGTGATTGTGTGGGCATTTGCATCTAACAAACCACGGAAGATTCCAGGAAATGCCAATACGTTATTAATTTGGTTTGGTTGATCGCTACGACCAGTTGCTACAACAGTTGCATGTTTGCGCGCAATTGCAGGATCAATTTCGGGATCCGGATTTGCTAGTGCAAAGACAATCGAACCTTTGGCCATAGCCGCGATATCGGATTCGACCAAGATGTTTGATGCGCTTACGCCGATAAATACATCAGCGCCAACGAGTGCTTCAGACATTGTTCCCTTGAAATTACCTTTATTGCTATGTTCGATAAACCAGCGTTGCATTGGATCATCGCTCTTCATATCTGGGTGAATAACTCCATCGACGTTAAAGCCAATGATGTTCTTTGCGCCATCTAAAACAAGCAAGCGTGCGACAGCATTACCAGCTGCCCCAACACCGCTTAAAACAATCTTTACATCAGATAGATTTTTCTTTACCAACTTCAGCGAATTACGCAGAGCAGCCAAGACAACAATCGCTGTTCCGTGTTGATCATCATGAAAAACAGGAATATCTAATAATTCGCGCAGACGTGCTTCGATTTCAAAACAACGTGGCGCAGAAATATCTTCAAGGTTAATTCCGCCGTACACCGGTGCAATCAATTGCACAGTGCGCACGATTTCATCGACATCTTGTGTATCAAGACAGACTGGCCACGCATCAACATCTGCAAAGCGTTTAAAGAGCGCAGCCTTTCCTTCCATCACAGGTAGCGCCGCAGCAGGACCAATATTTCCAAGGCCCAGGACTGCTGAGCCATCAGTGACTACAGCGACTGTATTTCGCTTAATAGTTAAGCGACGTGCATCTGCTGGATCATCAGCAATTGCTTGGCAGATACGTGCAACACCTGGTGTGTACGCACGAGATAAATCATCACGTGTTTTTAATGGAACTTTAGATTGAACTTCTAGTTTGCCACCCAAGTGAAGCAAAAATGTGCGATCTGAAACTTTACGGACAAGTAAACCTTTGTGCGCGCGAATTGCAGTTGTGATTTGATCTGCGTGATCGGCATCAATTGTGTCGCACGTTACGTCGATGACAACTTTTTCCAACAATGATTCGACAACGTCGAGCGCGGTGATTGTTGCACCGGCATCTGTAATTGCTGCAGTTATAAGTGCAACAGGTTGAAGTGCGGGCGAACCTTCGACGCGAATTGTTATGCCATAACCAGGACTTGTTGAAGCCATTTACACAACACCGTACAAGCGATCGCCAGCATCTCCAAGACCAGGGACGATGTAACCATGTTCATTTAATTTTTCATCGAGTGCGCCAGTGACAATTGTGATTGGAATCTTTGTATCTGCAAATGCACGCTCCATTGTTGCGATTCCTTCAGGAGCAGCCAAGATACAAATTGCAGTGATTTCAGTTGCACCACGCTCGATTAAATAATTAAGTGCTGCAACTAATGTGCCACCAGTTGCCAGCATTGGGTCAAGAACAAAGCAGTGACGACCAGAGAGATCATCTGGCAAGCGGTTTGCATATGTACTTGCTTGCAAAGTTTTTTCATCGCGCACCATTCCGAGAAAACCAACTTCGGCATTTGGAACAAGGCGTGACATTCCTTCGAGCATTCCAAGTCCTGCGCGCAAAATTGGCACAACAATTGGACGCGGTGTCGCCATCTTCAACCCCGTTGTCTCAGTGACAGGAGTTTTAATTTTTACTTTTACTGTCTGCACATCGCGCGTTGCTTCATACGCCAAAAGCGTCACAAGTTCTTCAACGAGATGTCTAAATGTTGGCGAATCTGTTCTTTCGTCACGCAAAACGGTCAATTTGTGCGAAATCAACGGGTGGTTGGCGACGTGAACTTTCATGTTCCCTAGCGTACAGGGCTTTTATTCTCTTGAAATGAGTGTAAGGATGCGCTTGTTCTTTTGGTGCGGGGAGAGGTGAGATATGGAACATCTAAGTAACTCAGATCTCATTAACGATGTAGACATCGCCGTAGCTGCCTGGCACGAAGATGGCCGATGGACGTTGGCGCTTCTGCCCGACGCGCATGACCTCGCGCAAATTATCGACCGCCTTAAATCTCAACAGACAAATGGTGGAGCAATTGCACTGATTGCAATTGATGAAGAGTTTTTTATGTTAATTCGGGTGCTGGGTTCGCATATCACAATGTTCTTAAGTGATGTTACGTGCGCACTTGATTACGAAGTCGCCGCAGATTTCCTCGAGATAAATGACATTGATACTCCAGAAGAAGATGACGATCCATTTCCTGTTGGCTATCTAGATATTTTTGCCGATCTTGGTATGAATCACATGGAGATGGCTGCACTTTGCGATGACGCAGAATTATTTCCCGACGAACAACTCGAAGCGATTGCTAGCCGTTTAGGTTTTGGCGATCAGTTTGCAGAGTTACTCGAACTGTGACATCAATTGAATTAATGCGCGAAGCAATTGCTGTTGCGCAAGCAAGTCTTGCATCCAATGACGTTCCGGTCGGAGCACTGATTCTTGATCCTTCAGGAAAAATAATTGCAACTGGTACAAACGAACGCGAAGCAAAGTCAGATCCAACTGCGCATGCAGAGATAGTTGCTATGCGTAAAGCTGCAACACATGGATGGCGATTAGATAATCACACACTGGTTGTCACACTCGAACCATGTGCCATGTGCGCGGGCGCAATCGCGCAAGCGCGGATATCTAAAGTCATCTTTGGAGCATGGGATGAAAAAGCTGGTGCAGCTGGTTCGGTCTGGGATGTATTACGAGATCCACGCGCTATTCATCGCGTTGAAGTTGAATCAGGTGTCTTGCAAGAAGATTGCGCAGCGTTATTGAGCGATTTTTTTCGCTCAGGCCAATAATTCGTACGAAGGATTAAGAATCTTCAGCGCACCATTTTCTTCGCCAACCATTCCTTCTGCACGCAATTCGCTACCAACTTCTAACCCTGCTATTTCGCGGCGACCTAAGAACTGAAGTGTGATTCCGCCAGTTTCGTCCCACAATTCGATTTCAAGCACTGGCGCAGAGCCACTTGGAGCAGTCTTAATGGATGCAACCTTGCCCTGCACATGTGCACGTTTGCGCCACTGCACAGAACCAATCGGCGTCATATCTTCTGCATAGTGACTAATTGGTCCTGCTGTTGCCGCAACGGGCGCTGCTTTTACAGGAGCAACTGTCTCTAACTTCTTCTCTTTTGCATGTACAACAATCGGAGCGCCGGACAAAATTCTTTCAACGTCGAAAGGAACAATTGTTGCAACCACTCGTGGTAATTGCGAAATAGGAGCCGCAATCGCTTCAGCAGTTCTGTCATGTAGCAAGCGACCTAAGAAACGAGAGTACGAACGACGTGGCAATAATAAAGTTAATTCAACGTCAGATTTTTCTGTCATCTTAATTGCATAATCAACGGCCGCATTTGGTAGACGACGATCTGGACAATCAATGAGTTCGAGAGTCACATCATCGAGAGCACTAGATGCTGCCCACGCTTTAGCGATTTGATCTGCGCGCAAATCATCGATAACAAAGTGCACAGCTTTAAGTTCGCGCGGTTTCAGCGATCGTGCATACCTAACTGCACCGACTGTCGCCACATCCACGCTATCGATTAATACAGTCACATCGTGACGAGCAATCGAAGTCGCACGCTCTTGCTCGTGCTTAACATCTAACGCGCTCTGCTCTTTTGTATAGTGACGACGAAGTCGCAAGAAAGTCATGACCAAGATTGGAGCGGTAACCAAAACTAACCAAGCGCCTTCACTAAATTTCACGATGGAAAAAATAATTACAACGACGAAAGCGACGCTTCCTGATAAGCCATTAATAACCATCTTTAAGCGCCACACACCTTGTCGATGCTTGTGGGCATGCTTCATCATTCCAAAGCCTGCCAATGTAAACGCTGTAAATACACCGAGTGCATAGAAAGCAACGAGGTGTTCGACAGAGCCACCAGTAATCAAAACAAGTACAACTCCACCAACTGCAAGCAAGAGAATTCCATTTGAAAAAGTTAAGCGGTGTCCGCGCTTTGTTAGTTGACGTGGTAAATAGCCATCTTTTGCGATGAAGTTACAGAGCAATGGAAAAGCACTATAGGTTGTGTTAGCACCTGCAAATAAAATAAGCATCGTTGCAAATTGAACAAAGATAAACATCCCAGCGCCAAATGCGCCATCGCCCATTGCAACCTTTGCAATCTGCGAAATTACTGTTGGGGTGCCGCTCTCATAAGGCATCGCATGGATTTTGTGTGCAAACCATGAAACACCTAAGACCAAAGTTCCGAGCAGAGTGCTCATAATTACCAAGGTACGTTTTGCATTTGTGTGTTCTGGAGCTTTAAAGAGCGCAACACCATCAGAGATCGCTTCAAGCCCTGTCAGCGACGATCCACCATTTGCAAATGCACGGAGCAAGATAAATATTGCTGCAAATGAAAGCAATCCACTCGGTTCGCCTAGCGGTACTGCTCCAGGCAAATCTGTATCAAGCATTGGCAGAGTTCCAGAGAAGTAGCGATACAAGCCAACTGCAAAGACGATAAACATAGAACCAACGAACAAGTATGTTGGCAGCGCAAATGCTTTTCCGGCTTCTTTCACTCCCCGCAGATTTCCATACGTCAAAATTGCAATGACGAGCAAGATCATCGGTATCTTCCACGGCTCTAGTTCTGGGAAGGTTGAAATAATCGCTGCAACACCCGCTGCTGATTGAATCGCAAGTGTCACGATGTAATCGAGCATCAATGCAACGCCAGCGATCTGTGCGACTACTGGCCCGAAGTTATCTCGAGACACAATGTATGCGCCACCAGTTTTTGTATATACCTCGATCACGTTGCGATACGAAAGCGTGACGATGATCAAGATTGCTAGAACGACAGCGGTCATCGGCATCAATAGCGCGAAAGCTGCGATACCAAAAGCTGGCAATAACGCAATTAAAATCTGTTCGCTGCCGTATGCAGATGAAGAAATACAATCTGAAGATAAAATTCCTAGCGCGTATTTTTTATCTAAGCGCTGATGGCTCAAAGTATGACGGTTAAGAGCGCCACCCAGTAAAAGACGCTTTATTTTGTAGACAAGCGGATCTTTTAGGTGCGCATGATCTTGCAAGGCAACCGGGGCTGGTGCCCCATCTGTCCACGACTTCGCCATAGTAGACTCATCTTATGCGTACAAAGATGTATATCGATGGCCAATGGGTCGATGGCATTTCAACAATGCCAGTCACCGATCCCAGTGACGGTTCAGTTATTGCAGAAGTAGCCATCGCCGGCCCTGAGCAATGCGAAGCAGCCGTAGCAGCAGCAGATCGCGCCGCTGCCGATTGGGCAAAGACCGCACCACGCGTTCGCTCAGAAATCTTGCGCAAAGCATTTGAAATCATGGTTTCCGAAGCAGATGCAATTGCAACGATTGTCTCTAAAGAAAATGGAAAAGTACTCACCGATGCCAAGGGCGAAGTTATGTACGCCGCGGAATTTTTCCGTTGGTTCGCCGAAGAAGCGGTACGTGTTCCTGGTGATTTTCGTAAATCACCAAGTGGTGACAAGCGAATTCTTGTTACACACCAACCAATAGGTGTCTCACTTCTTATTACTCCCTGGAACTTCCCTGCAGCAATGGCCACACGCAAAATTGGCCCAGCAATTGCAGCGGGCTGCACAATGATTTTAAAACCAGCATCTGAAACTCCACTGACAGCGCTCGCAATCGTCGACATCATGGAACGCGCTGGTGTTCCTAAGGGAGTTATTAACGTCATTCTTCCTGAAAAAGTTGGCGAATCTATTTCAAAGATTTTGCACGATCCACGAGTTAAGAATCTTTCATTCACTGGCTCCACCGAAGTTGGTCGAGTTCTCATCCGCGAAGCAGCAGATCGCGTTATTCGCTGCTCTATGGAACTCGGTGGCAATGCTCCATTCATCGTCTTTGATGATGCAGATATTCCAGCAGCAGTCGCTGGCTTAATGCTCGCCAAGATGCGCAACGGTGGTGCTGCATGCACCGCGGCAAATCGGGTCTATGTACAGAAGAAAATTGCTGAACAATTTACAAAAGAATTCTCGCAAGCAATGGCTCAACTCAAAATGGGTAAAGGCACAGATGCTGGAATACAACTCGGTGCAAGTGTCTCCATCAAAGAACGCAACAAGATTGCAGAACTAGTAGATGCTGCAGTAAAAGCTGGTGGAAAAATCCACACCGGCGGAACAACACCAGAGGGCGCTGGTGCTTTTTATCCAGCAACTGTTATCTCAGTTGATAAATCAAATGACATTCTTAATCACGAAGTCTTTGGTCCAGTAGCGCCAATCGTCACTTTTGATACTGATGCTGAAGCAATACAACTAGCTAACTCAACCGATTTTGGATTAATCAGTTACGTATTTTCTAAAGATCTAGCCCGTGCAATTCGCACAGCAGAAGCAATCGAATCTGGAATGGTCGCGATCAATAAAGGAGTTATCTCTGATCCCGCCGCACCATTCGGTGGCGTAAAGCAGAGTGGTCTAGGCCGCGAAGGTGGCTTCGATGGAATTCATGAATTCCTCGAAACCAAATACATCGGCGTCGAGATTTAACTTATTTCTTTAGCTTATATCCCGCAGGACACTTAGGATTTGCTCCGGTTCTAGTCACTGACTTTTTACCCTTTACGCAAGAGATGGTTTTCTTCACAACTGGAGCAACGGTTGGCGAAGGAGTCGATGTTGGCGTAGGCGTAGGCGTTGGGGTCACTGCAGGTAAATTGTCTCTCAAGACTTCAATATTTTGGCGATAAGTTTCTGAAGGAAGGAATTGTGAGTTTCCTTCAGTTTTATAAGTAAGTGTACAAGTTCCACTATTCACGATTTTTAGAACATATCCGCCAGCTTCACAAATAGTTGGAGTGATGGATTTTGGCATTACATATTCAACAGCAGATGTTCCTGACGCGTAAACAGGTGATAGCAAGATACTTGTTGGCAGTGCTGACGGTTTTTGTGGCGCAACGGTTTCAACCTTTAGCACTTGTGCCGTACGAGCAGCAGTTACTGTCGCAGAAAGAATCTTTGACTTTTCTATAAAATCTTTAGTCTTAGCTGTGGAAACTTTGTATTGACACTCTCCTTCAGAGATCAATTTCATAGTTTTGCCATCAGCCGTACATATTTTGGGAGTTGAAGTTGTGATTGATAATTCAACTCCACTCACGGCAACTTCAAAATAATCTAATGGATTAAAAGTTTCGTCAACTTTCCAGATTGGAGCCGTCACCGTTGTGTATTTAGCTGCATTTAAATAAGAAATTCCGCTCTGAGAACCAAATGCAGGTCCATTAATAGTTTCATAATCTAGGTTTAGGTAACCATTTGAACGAACAAGAATTCCTGACTCCGCACTCTTTAGCGTTCTAACTATTGGACCATCAACAATTCCCGTTGGGAATCGTGTGCCGTTGTCAATATTATTTCTAACGCCATCGATTGAATATGTGTAAACACCAGGAGTCAAACTTCTTGGAAGAGTTAATTTACCTTTGAAGGTAACTTTGGTTTTTGCATAATCAATCGGAGAGTCAGTTCTAGTCAATGGCGTGGAGATCGTCGTTGCTCCAGAATTTGTAAGTATTAACAGTGTCGATGTATTTTCTAGACCCTTCGGGTGCGAAATTACGATTTCAAAATCAATTGTCAGGTCCGGATCTGTTACATCGACATCCAACTTAGAAGCTGTAAACGATTCAACAGTTGGCTTTTCTACAGCGAAAGCGGATGGAAGAGCAGATACTGAAAAAAGCAGGCTTAGTGCTACAAATATTGACTTGATTTTCATCAGTATCTCCTTGGTTTTATTCCTATCTGCGGAGGATAGGGGATTTGAACCCCTGAAAGGTTGCCCTTTACACGCTTTCCAAGCGTGCGCACTCGGCCGCTATGCGAATCCTCCTGAGGAGACGAACTCTATCGGTGCGCTAACTATGCTTAGACCAGATCCCTCGTGCGGCGTTACCGCACTGAACTCCCCCAGGGTAGGAATACAGCAAGGGTAGGTGCGCTCTGGTGGGTGCGCGAGGGATCCCTTATTACAGAATGGAGTTGTGATGTCACTAGCGTTGTATCGCAAGTATCGCCCTTCTGTATTTGCAGATGTTATTGGTCAAGAACATGTGACTGTTCCTTTAAGTAATGCTTTGTCTTCAGGGAAAACACATCACGCATATTTATTTAGTGGTCCACGTGGTTGCGGGAAAACATCTAGTGCGCGCATCATGGCGCGTTCACTTAATTGTGAAAAAGGACCAACACCAACTCCTTGTGGGCAATGCCAATCATGTAAAGACTTAGTAGCAAATGGTCCAGGATCAATTGACGTTATTGAATTAGATGCTGCAACACACGGATTAGTAGATGATGCAAGAGATTTAAGAGAAAAAGCTTTCTTTGCTCCAGTAAATAGCAAGTACAAAATTTATATTATTGATGAGGCTCACCAACTCGGGCCAGGGGCTGCAAATGCGTTGCTTAAAGTGGTTGAAGAGCCACCACCACACGTTATTTTTATCTTTGCAACGACAGAGCCAGAAAAACTTATTTCAACTATTCGTTCTCGTACACACCATTATCCATTCCGCTTAGTTCCACCAGGAGTACTAACTGCGCACTTAGAGAATATCTGCAAAGCCGAAGGCGTAGAAGTTGCTAAAGGTGTATTGCCTTTGGTTGTCCGTGCGAGCGGCGGATCTGTGCGCGATGCGTTATCTGTGCTTGGTCAATTACTTGCCGGTGCCGGCAAAGATGGCGTCAGTTATGACATCGCAGTTCAGTTACTTGGTTTTACTGAT
>Ga0214923_10004238_pt1 | contig 17453 bp, 14 predicted proteins | sample LL1510_MetaG_FD_177993 | JGI IMG/M metagenome (GOLD analysis project Ga0214923, IMG submission 177993) | Freshwater microbial communities from Lake Lanier, Atlanta, Georgia, United States - LL-1510 | ecosystem: Environmental > Aquatic > Freshwater > Lake | place: USA: Georgia | collected... | reverse complement strand
AGGCTTGAAATTGATCCAGATTTAGTTTTTAATCCCAATCTAACAATTAGTGAAGGTGCAATCAGACCATACAATAGAGTAAATAGCGACGCTTGGTATATGAAGAGATTGAGTGAAGTTGCCAAAAAACATAATTTCAAATTGAATGTTCCTGTCAGAGAATTGTCTGCGCAAAACTTAGAAAAAATTTTATATGGTACTGGAAGTGAAAAATATTTAATAGATATTGGCGGAGGCAGAGAATACGAATCGACTTATGAGGGAGTAATTCCAAACCTCGAAAGAAGACACAAAGAAACCGACAGCGATTTTATGCGTCGAGACATAGAAAGGTTTATGAGAGAAAGAGATTGTCACGCCTGCAGAGGTATGAGACTCAAACCCTCCGTTCTTGCTATAACAGTCCACGGATTCAACATAATGGATGTTGCGGGCATGAGTGTAGATAAAGCACTTGATTATTTTGAAAATAATTTGAAACTAAATGAACAAGAAGAGTTTATTTCTAAGCAAATCATGAAAGAAATCAAAGCAAGACTTGGTTTCATGAACAATGTTGGTTTAAACTATTTAGAATTAAGTAGAGCGGCTAATACACTTAGCGGTGGCGAGGCTCAACGAATTAGACTCGCAACTCAAATAGGCTCAGGTCTTCAAGGTGTCTTGTATGTGCTTGACGAACCTTCTATAGGTTTGCACCAAAGAGACAATGATAGATTGATTGGTACATTAAAGCACTTAAGAGATTTGGGAAATACTGTTTTAGTAGTAGAACACGATGATGATACAATTCGATCCGCTGATTATTTACTGGATATTGGTCCTGGAGCTGGTGTAAATGGCGGAAAGATTATTGCTCACGGAACTCCTGAAGAAGTCTCAAAAAACAAAGACAGTGTCACTGGAAGATATTTATCTGGTCTAGAAAAAATCCAAACTCCAAAAAAACGCAGAAACATCGATAAAACCAGAAAACTTGCAATCATTGGAGCTGAAGAGAATAATCTAAAAAACATAGATGTTGATATACCACTTGGAATTTTGACGGTGGTTAGTGGTGTTAGTGGATCGGGTAAATCAACTCTTGTTAACGACATACTTGCTAAAACGTTGTCATCTAGAATTCATCGTTCGCACGAAGTACCGGGTAAACATAAAGACATCGAAGGAATTAAACAGCTAGACAAAGCAATAATTATAGATCAGTCTGCTATAGGTAGAACTCCTAGATCAAACCCAGCAACTTATACAGGCGTATTTACGCCAATTCGTGAATTATTTGCTTCGACACCAGAAGCAAATATTCGAGGGTATAAAGCTGGAAGATTTAGTTTCAATGTAAAAGGCGGCAGATGCGAAAATTGTCAGGGTGATGGTGTAATTAAAATCGAAATGCATTTTTTGCCAGATGTTTATGTAACTTGCGACGAATGTAAAGGTAAAAGATACAACAAAGAAGCTTTAGAAATTAAGTACAAAGATGTCACAATCAGCGATGTGCTTGATATGACTATTGAACAAGCTGCAGAATTTTTTGCAAACATTCCTTCGATTGCAAAAAAACTCAATACCTTGGTTGAGGTAGGTCTTGGCTACATCAAACTTGGTCAACCCGCAACCACATTTAGTGGCGGTGAAGCACAGAGAATCAAACTTGCAAGTGAATTATCGCGTCGATCAACAGGAAAAACGTTATATATTTTAGACGAGCCAACTACTGGATTACATTCAGACGACGTAAAAAAATTAATTCATATATTACAGCAACTTGTAGATGGCGGTAATACGATGATAATTATCGAACACAACTTAGATGTTATAAAAAGTGCTGACTATTTGATCGATATGGGTCCTGAAGGTGGCTATGAGGGTGGTGAGATAATTGCAACTGGCACTCCTGAAGAAGTTGCAAAAAATCCAAAATCCTATACAGGCAAGTATCTAAAAAATATTATTTAGTCTATTTTTTGAATTTGTTTTTTAGTTGTTTTAATTGTTTTAGAAATTCTTTTGTAAAAATAGTTCGTGATTCTTCGTTTTTGAACAAATGATAGATTGGTGGAATCAACGAGACTACAATTATTACAAACATTAGAGGTAGGATAATCATTTCAATATCCAATCCTAATTGTTTAAACAACGAACCTAGGTAAAAACCAAGATAGGTGTTGCCAGCACCCCACAAAAGTGCGCCCAGCATATTAAATTTTAAAAATGTCTTGTAATTCATTTTGCTAGAGCCAGCAACTATAGGTGCGAACGTTCTAATTACAGGTATGAACCTCGCTAGTACAATAGTGTACGCACCGTGTTTTTCATAAAATTTTTGAGATTTCAGTAAATATTCTTGCTTGAAAAACCTAGTATTTTGTCTTGAAAAAAGCTTGTGACCAACCTTTCTTCCAAACGTATATCCTACATTATCGCCTAATACTGCTACCATAAATACTAGTATGACAAACAGATGAATGTTAATATCTAAAACACCTGAGTGTATCATAATTCCAGAAGCAAACAGTAGGCTATCACCTGGAAACAAAAAACCAATTAGTAGGCCTGATTCGGCAAATACAACCAGTAGGATTGCTATTACACCTAAACCTGTTATGAACTCTACTATATCCATATAGTTATTTTATCATAAACAGTAGTTATGGTATAATATACCTAAGACTTTTATCAAAAGGAGATTTATGAACCAAAAGTTAATCAAGCTTTCAAAGCGTGATGTTGAAGGAAAAAAATTAAAAAAATTAAGAGAAAATGGAATAGTTCCATCTGTCGTTTATGGTTCTGGTAGTGAAAACATTTCCACACAATCAGAAATTTTACCTACATTAAAAGTAGTTAAAGCTGCTGGGAAACATACGCCAATCGATATCGAAGTAGATGGCAAGAAGCATCTTGCGATTATCAAATCTATAGACCTTGATCCTGTCAAACATACACTACGACACATTGCATTTCATAAAATTAAACAAAATGAAAAAATTGTAACCGAGGTTCCAATTGAACTAGAAGGTGTCGGACAGAGTCCTGCGGAAAAAGCCGGCTTTGTTATCTTGCAAGCTATCGAATCAATTGAAGTTAGGGCACTACCAAGTAAGCTTCCAGAAGCTTTGATTGTTAGCGTTATGAATTTAAATAACGATGAAGAAAAATTGACTATTGCTGATATTAACTTACCTGAAGGTGTCGAGTTCGCAGACAAAGAGCAAGACATGACACTAGTGGTGGCAAATGTTTATGAACCTTCTGCACTACAGGCCGAAAACGAAGCAAGTGGCGGTGAAGCTACCGCAGAAGATGCAGCAAATGTGGCATCCGAACAGGGAGCGGCTGAAAGCGAGCAAAAAGAAGAAGAATAATATGAATACTAAGTTGCAAAAAAAACTTAGTTTACTCCCGGCTTGTCCGGGAGTATATCTTCATAAGTCAAAAAGCGGAGAGGTCATTTATGTCGGTAAGGCAGCGGTTTTAAAAAATCGCGTCAGGCAATATTTTCAAAACTCTAAAGACTTTGATAAAAAAACAGAGATTTTGGTTTCTGAGATATTTGACACTGATTGGATCGAAACCGAAAGCGAAATTGATGCTTTGTTTTTAGAGTCTGAATTAGTTAAACGATATAAACCAAAATACAATGTCTTGTTGAGAGATGACAAGTCTCAAATTTACATTAGAATTAACATGAAAGACGACAAGCCTTTTGTATCCTACACTAGAAATCCGCTTGATGATGGTGCCGAGTATTATGGCCCGTACTTTAATAGTTTTGTGTTAAAAAAGGCAATGCGTTTTTTGAGAAGAGTGTTTCCGTATTATGTTTCGAAGCCCGAAAGACAAAATCGTATCGATCTAGATGTTCATCTGGGGCTCAGTCCTATTCCAGAAATCAGTTCATCGGAATATAAAAAATCACTAAGACAATTAATCTCGTATATTAAAGGCAACAAGAAAAAAATCATCTCTCAACTTGAGTCAGACATGAAAAAATCAGCTAAATTAAAGGATTTTGAAAAAGCATCAGTATTGAGAGATAAAATCTTTACTCTCAAAGAACTAAATCAGAAAATCATGTTTGGAGATAAAGAATCTTTGGATATCTCAAAAGATCAAGCACTTTCCGATATCGCAAAGTTGTTTGGATTGTCAAAACCTCCCAAAAGAATTGAGGGATATGATATATCTCATATGAGTGGAACTAGTGTTGTAGCTAGCATGGTTGTTTTTACAAACGGAGTAAGTAATAGAAAAGAATACAGAAAGTTCAAGACATTAAATCAGCAAAACAATGATTTTGCAAATATGTCTGAAATAATTGCTCGTAGGTTTTCTGAAAAAAACATCAAGGAATGGTCTTTACCGGATTTTATTTTGATTGATGGCGGCAAAGGACAACTGGGCGCGGCAATAAAATCATTAGATGAAAGAAATATTCAAATTCCAGTGATTGGTTTAGCAAAAAAACAAGAGCAAATCATAGTTTCTACAGGCAAATCAAATGTACTAGTTGATCAACATTATCTGACTGATATGTCTGGATACAGCGCAAATAGTGAAAATTATTTAATTATCAATTTAGACAAAAACTCTCATATCAGCAAGCTTCTTCAACGTATCAGAGATGAGTCTCATAGGTTTGCAGTTAGTTATCACACAGTTCTCAAAGTTGCACGACAAAAACAATCAATTCTTAGCGAAATACCCGGTATTGGTAATCAGACTCAACGCAAATTAATGAAAAAATACGGTTCAATTAACGCAATTAAAAAAGCAAGCCCGGATGAACTAGAAAAGCTTATCGGCAAGGATAAATCTATAAGGTTATTAGACATATTGCTTAAGCAAAAAACCTAGTTTCGTGATACAATACTAAGACATGAAAGAAAAAATTGCGATTTTCATTTTGAGATGGGTATTCAACTCTTTTGGTTTATGGATTGCCGCAAGACTTTTAGGAACAGGCTACAAAAACGAAGTCGACACCGCAGGTATATTAGGATTTTTGATAGCTGGTCTTATTTTTTCGGCAGTCAATGCTATATTAAAACCAATTCTCGTAATATTATCATTGCCTGCAATTTTATTAACTCTGGGATTATTCATGCTAGTTGTAAATGGCATCATGGTCTACATTTCTCTCAAGATTGCACCCGGAATTAACATGTCGTTTTTCAATTCTATACTAACTGGCATGTTATTAAGTCTGATAAACTATATAATAAGTGCTACATTAGAGCTTAACAAACCATTTAAATACAGGAGAATAAGATGAATATAGATTCTGCACTACAAATTACCACACTCGTATCGGCTATTTTGATGGTTATCGCAATACTTTTACAGCAACGAGGTGCAACTTTAGGTGCTGGATTTGGTAGTTCGGGCGAGCTTTATACTACACGTAGAGGATTTGATAAAAATCTTTATGAAGTAACTATAGTTTTGGCCGTAATTTTTATTTTATCAATTCTAGCTGGTTTATTGCTGCCTAGCTAGTTCTGAAAATATATGGACGAAAATTCAAAACCATCTACCATAGAAAAAATACAGAATATCACACCTTCGAAAAAGGATTTAACTCGTCGATTGAAAAAGGCTGAGCGAGTAACCAAAAGACATGCTCGAAAATTTTTACTCAAACGCATAGAAAAAGCTCGTAAAGCTCAGGGAAAGGTTGTTTTTTGGGTTGTATCTGTCGGAATTATTATAGCTTCATCTGCTTTTCAATTACTCTGGTTTCGCTCTGGTTACATCACCTCAGCACCTTCAAGTTCTGGTATTTATAGCGAGGGATTGGTTGGGCAGATAAAATCATTGAATCCTATTTATGCAAGCACCGACGCAGAAGAAGCTCTTAGTCAATTGGTTTTTTCAAGACTTATTAAATATGATACTAGCGGCACTGTTGGCTACGACCTAGTAGACAATATGAGCGTAGGTCAAAACGGTCTTGAGTATACTTTCAAACTTAAACAAGGCGTTTTGTGGCAAGACGGTGAAAAACTAGATGCAAATGACGTTATATTTACTTTTGGTTTGATTCAAAACTCAGCGAGTCGATCCGCAATTACCGGTTGGTCTGATATTAAAATTACTAAAGTTGATGATTCAACCATAAAGTTTCAACTACCAACTGTGATTGGTCCTTTTTTGAGTGCATTAGCCTCTGTACCAATCCTGCCAGAACATCTTCTTAGTAAAATTGATCCAAACAAGATACGCGAAAGCGCATACAGTTCATCTCCTGTCGGATCTGGTCCTTTCAAGATAAACCTAGTATCAGACATAGATTTACAAAACAACAAAAGAGCAATTTTGCTCGATAGATTTGATAAATATTTTGGCGGAACGCCTTATTTAGATAAGTTTCAACTTCAAACATATGGCGATAGCACAGCCTTGTATAAAGGTTTGATTTCTGGCGAAGTATTAGCAGCGGCAGGTTTAGACGATTTAGACATAAAGAAATTACCGAAGGATACCTATAGTATTTCTGCTCAACCTATAAATACTGGTACATATGCAATATTTAATTTACGCAAGGAAGCAGTTAGTGATCAAAAAATTCGTAAAGCCTTGCAACTAGCTACAGACACAAACGCGATAAGGGATTTATTTAGTCTGAAACCTCTATCACTTGATACCCCGCTTATGAGTTCGCAGCTTGGATCTAACTCTCCTATCGCAGATAAATTTGATTTAGAGAAGGCCAAATCCACACTAGATAGCGCCGGGTGGAAGCTAGACGGTTCAATACGTAAAAAAGATGGCAAAGAATTAACCCTCTCGGTTGTTACTATAAAGGGTAGCTATGAACAGGTTGCAGATAAAATTGTCTCGATGTGGAGTCAGCTAGGAATCAATCTATCGGTTGCAGTATATGACCCGACAGATTCATCACAAAATTTTGTTCAAGACATTGTTCAACCTAGAAACTACGATGTCTTAATCTATCCTATATTTGTTGGTGGCGATCCAGATGTTTTCGCTTATTGGCATTCTTCACAGGCAAATTCTGCCGGCTATAATTTCGCTAATTATTCTAGCAGTGTAGCAAATGCTTTACTAGACAGTGCCCGGTCACGCACTGAATCAAACCTACGTCAATTGAAGTATATTCAGTTTTCAAAGCAGTGGCTCAGCGACGTACCAGCAATTGGTTTGTATCAAAATGTACTAACGTATGTACATACAAAATCTACAAAACCTTTTTCTGAAAAAAACATAACACCTGCTGCCGAAAATCGTTTTTCAGATGTAAAATACTGGTCTGTATCTACAAAGCCAGTTTACAAAACACCTTAAATTAAGATATAATTATATTTTACAAACCCTTATGCGCGGATGGCGGAATTGGTAGACGCGTCAGCTTGAGGGGCTGGTGTCCTTCGGGACGTGGAAGTTCAAGTCTTCTTTCGCGCACCAAATTAAAAAACCCACGAGCTGTGGGTGTTTTAATTTGGTGGGCGCTGAGGGGCTCGAACCCCCGACCCCCTCGGTGTAAACGAGGTGCTCTAGCCAACTGAGCTAAGCGCCCTCACCAATGTCAGATATTATACATTAATCGGTAGGTTTATTCAACAGTAGTGTTGAATATGCTTAGGTTTGAGTTTTTTATTAAAATGTGCTATAATTAAAAGATAGGAACCCTATTTATAGGGTGTATTTTTATGAAAGATCCAAAGTTTATTAGAAATGTTGCTATTATTGCTCACGTCGACCATGGTAAGACGACTATTGTTGATGGGTTGCTAAAACAGAGCAATACTTTTCGTGAAAATCAAGCAGAGATGCAAGCTCATCTAATAATGGATAGCGGAGATCAAGAACACGAAAGAGGAATTACTATTACAGCTAAACAAACCTCTATCTATCATGGTGATTATAAAATTAACATCATTGATACTCCTGGGCACGCAGATTTTTCAGGTGAAGTAGAGCGCACACTTAATATGGCTGACGGTGTGCTACTAATTGTAGATGCTCAAGAAGGTCCGATGCCTCAGACGAAATTCGTTTTATCAAAAGCTTTATCAATGGGTCTTAAACCAGTTGTAGTTATCAACAAAATCGACAAACCTTCAAGGAGAATTGATGAAGTCATAGACGAAGTAGCTGATTTATTTTTGGAACTTGCAATCGATGATTCACAGCTACATTATCCTACCTACTATGCCATCGGTCGTGAAGGCAAAGCTTGGGATCATATGCCAAACAACATCGCTGAACACACCGATCTATCGGTCATATTTGATGCAATTATCAAAGACATCCCAGAGCCAACTGTAGAGACAGAAAAACCATTTCAGATGCTCGTGACTGCTTTGCAGTATGATAGTTTTTTGGGTAAATATGCTGTTGGTAGAATATCTCGCGGTAAAATATCCAAATCCAGTCAGATAGTTTTAATTAAGCGCGATGGAACTCAATTGTATGCAAAACTCGATAAAATTTTTGGGTATAGAGGGCTTAACAGAGAAGAATTATCAGAAGCCGGTGCGGGCGACATTGTAGCTCTAACTGGTATTTCTGAAGCTCACATCGGTGAAACAATCGCCGACAAAGAAAACCCAGAAGCATTGCCGACTATTGAGATTGAAGCGCCTACTATTTCTATGTATCTCGGCCCAAACACTAGTCCGCTAAAAGGCAAAGAGGCGAAATATAATACCTCGAGACAAATTGGCGATAGATTAAAACAAGAATTAGAGACAAACGTAAGCCTGAGGGTAGAGGAATCAGGAATTGGTTTTATAATTTCCGGAAGAGGGGAGTTACACCTGTCTGTGCTTATAGAAAGTCTTAGAAGAGAAGATTTTGAGTTTGAAGTGGGTCGTCCCGAAGCGGTAACCATACAAAAAGATGGTCAAACCCTAGAGCCAGTAGAAGAATTAATAATCGAAATATCATCAGATTTTCTAGGTGTCGTGTCTCAAGAACTGGGTACTCGAAAAGCCAATATGACCCACCAAGAAACCACAAGTAGTGGAACAACACGCATGACATACATCATTCCCACTAGAGCACTTATCGGACTAAGAAACTTGTTACTGACCGATACAAAAGGTACAGTCATAATGAATAGTTTGCCTCATGGCTACCAGCCACTTGGTGCTAAATTAAATCAAACTCGAAACGGTGCGTTGGTAGCAACCGAAAGTGGCGTATCTACTGCTTATGCTCTTGATGCTTCTTCTGATAGAGGAGAGTTGTTTATAGGCCCAGGAACTACTGTATATCAAGGCATGATAGTTGGATTGTATAATCGTGGTGGCGATCTAGATATAAATGTTTGCCGAGGCAAGCAACTTACCAACATGCGCTCTTCATCGAGCGACGGAGCTATACAACTTACTCCATTTACAGATTTGAGCTTAGAGCAATCAATTGATTTTATCGAGTCAGATGAATTGCTTGAAGTTACTCCAAAATCACTGCGTCTACGAAAGAAATATTTAGATCCAAATGAACGCAAACGCCACTCAAAGCAATCTTAGAAAGTAATTGGAATAGAAAGAGTGTCTTCTTTTTCTTTTAGTCCTGAAGGATTGTCATTCCTTAAGATCAAAAATCCATTTGTAGTTTTGTTTTCAGTCCAGCTAAGAGTTGCTGTAAATGGTACTAACTCTGAAGTCATCCAATCACCGGTAAGTTGAGCAATATTTTGAGCTATAATTTTACCTGATGAATCTTGTATAGATATTGGAAAACTTGCTTCAAAAGACCAACTGCCCGGAACTCGGCCCGAAATAATTAGAGGGCTAGTAACTTTTGTCCCGCTAAGTGGAGTATAAATTTCTATTTGTACTTTTTTGTTTGCTGATTTATATTTTTGATTTGCTAAAGCTTCATTTGTTTTTGACACTAAATCAGCTAGGCTTTTCAACTCAGTATTTTTAGTGGATAGATTATTGTTCTCGGTGGTGAGTTTTTGTTTATCACTCATAAGATTGTTTATTTCTAGCTGTTTCCAATAATAAACACTAGCTGCTAATAATATACCTAAAAAGATACTAACTAAAATATTGATTGAATTTTTTGTAAGATTTTTTGATTTTAATTTGTTTGACTTGTTCATATTAATTACTATAAATCATAGTTTTTAAATTACAATATTAATAGTTATATTCTACATATGCAGGTAGTGCACCTTGAAAAACAGGCTGTTTTAAAGTAAAATTATTTAAGCGAAGTAAAGCGTGGCTCTTTAGCTCAGTTGGTAGAGCAGAGGCCTGAAGAGCCTTGTGTCCCCAGTTCGAGTCTGGGAGGAGCCACCATTTTATCGCTTGCGGGTTTAGCTCAGTTGTTTAGAGCGCTTCCTTGCCAAGGAAGAGGTCGAGAGTTAGAGTCTCTTAACCCGCACCAAGTATCATTTTCTGAGCCTGAAAAGGCTTTTATTTTTTACGAAATATTCAAATCTAGAGCTTAGAGTATGTTGTTGAAAGCAAAATATTCACAGCTTCTTTGTATGTTTCACTATTTCTTGCTACTACAACATCATTCACACTTATACTAGGTTTCATTGATTCATTGTCGGATTGTAATGCATTCAATATCAAACTAGATGTTATTGCTGCGCCTAGTTCCATATTGTCAATTGATCTGGTTATTTCTGGTGGGGTTAATAGGGAATGAAAAGAAATTGCACAAAAATCATCGCCGACAGCAATTTCTGGCCCGTCATAGTAAGGACTTATGTGTGTGTCTGCATATGTTACTGTTTCGTTTTTAGTATAAATAATTTCATACAGACGCGATGGTCCATCAAGCCATTTAATATTTTGGACTTTGCCCAAATTATTTATAGATTGTACTTTACCCTTAGAGATTATTTCTGTGGCGTCTGGATTGCAACCACCCCCAAATCCATTTCCAAAATAGATTGTATAATTTATTTTTATCTCATTATTGGGGTCGTATAAGCTTAATTCGAGTTGATGTTTCCATGCCTCCAGTTTATCTGCATATTTTTCTTCTATTTTCCAATTGGTCGGATACTGAAAACCGAATTTAAAGCCTAGCTTTCCACTATCTGCATTATAAGACTTAAGTTCAGGTTGATTGTTTTTATTTGTAGATGTATTTGCATTTTTAATATTCTGCGAATTACTCCAAAACACCCAACCCACAGCTCCAATTAAACCAATAATGACTATAACTAATATTATTTCTACTACACTAAAAGCTTTTTTATTGCGCATATTTTATTTAACTCGTTTAGTTTGCACTGTGTATTCATAATAGCATAAACGGAATTACACATACATTAAAGATATAAATAAAATATGTAAGTCTATTGTCTTATAACATTTATCTTATAATTACTAAACTCTACAGGAGATGTGGGATCTGTATAATTTTATATATTTTGATATGATTGGCTTATGTTCAAAATTAAAAAACAGCTCGGGCTCTATACAGCAATTTGGCAAGCTTTGTCATTTGTATTGATGGGTGTATGGATCAGGATGATGGAAGGATCTTTTAGTGTTAATCAACAGATTTTTTGGAGATTATTCTTGGCGTCTTTAATGGCTTGGATTGTGTTTGGTAAACTTTTTAATAAAAATATTTTTAGTCAAATTAAAAATAAAGATTGGTTAATTTATATCACCAGATCTTTACTAAATTATTCCGTAGGCGTTTACTTATTTACTATTGCTATTCTCAATACTAATCTTGCTGTCGTGTCATTTATATCTTCGTTACCAATAATGGGCTTAATTGGTTGGATATTGTTTCGTGAAAAGCTCGATAGGAGAGCTTTGCCATTTGTATTAATATCGGTCATTGGCTTGTATTTAGTATCTGGGATTAATGGTTCTGATTTTGTAATTAGCATTGGAATACTTGCAGCAATTCTAAGCACGTTAGGCTTTGATATTTCTTATTTGATGGTGAGATATCATCCAAAAAAATTAAATAATTTTCACAATACAACATTAATTCTTTCTTTTTCTTGGGTAGTGCCTCTGATACTGATTCTTTCAAGTGGAGAACAAATTTTACCAAAAAATCTGAGCCAAGTAGCGCTGTTTGGCCTTTTAGCTTCAGTTATTTTTAATATAATTGGATTATATACATTGAATTATGTATTCAAGAATTTAAAAGCTTATGTTGCCGGAAACATTTTATTATTAGAAGGTGTATTTGCAATTATAATTGGGTTCCTATTTTATAACGAAAGATTAAATATAGAAGAAATAATTGGAGCATTGCTGATTGTTTTTTGCGCTTACATGATCTCGCGACTTAGCTTAAGGCAGCAAAAAGTTAACGGTACTAAGATCTGATTTAACTACCTGCCTGATAGATGAAAAAAAAATTATATTTGATATAATATCTACATTGGCGCGTTGGCGGAGCAGTTACGCAGCGGTCTGCAAAACCGCGTAGACGGGTGCGACTCCCGTACGTGCCTCCATTGAAAATTTGCGCGGATGGTGGAATTGGTAGACACGAGAGACTTAAAATCTCTTGACTGAACAAGTCGTGCGGGTTCAAGTCCCGCTCTGCGCACCACAACTTGACAATATATACAGATTTTAATTAATACCTGTTATACTTAAAACATAAATATATAAGAAAGGATTATATGACCCCAGAAAACATAGATGTACTCTTTGGAATCTTGATAATACTAGCTGTAATTTTAGTATTGTTTTTCATTGTTACATATAACGCTTTAATAAGACTACGCAATAGAGTGGATGAAGCCTGGAGTGATATAACAGTCCAGTTGAAACGAAGACTTGATTTGATACCTAACCTCGTAGAAACCGTTAAAGGCTATGCAAAACACGAAACTAGCGTCTTTGAAAAAGTAACCGAAGCTAGAACCGCCGTGCTTGGAGCTAAGGGAGTAAAAGACACCGCCAAAGCAGATAACATGTTTGAAGGTGCACTAAAAAGCCTATTTGCAGTAGCAGAAAGCTACCCAGATCTTAAAGCAAGTCAAAATTTTGTAGAGCTTCAAAACGAATTAGTTGACACAGAAGACAAAATCCAAGCTTCGCGAAGATTTTATAACGGTGGAGTTAGGGATTTAAACACAAAGATTGAATCCTTTCCTAATAATTTAATCGCTGGAATGTTTGGATTTAAAAATCGAGAATTTTTCGAGCTTGATGAAGCTGAATCAAAAAAAGCTGAAAAGCCAGTAGACGTCAAATTCTAATTATTTTAACTAAGATTTAAAAGCGTCGTTTATGGCGCTTTTATAATTCATCTTATAAAAATTTATCCATCGGATATGCTATAATATAAGATAGTTATGTATAGTGCAATTGAAAAAAATAAACGAAATACAATATTTATAATGATGGTGTTCGTGGCGCTAGTTGGAGGCTTGGCCTGGCTGTTTTCTTACTTGTATTTGGGTAATGACTATTCGTCTGTGATATTTGTATTAATTATTGCTGGAATATTCGCTTTCATGCAGTATTTCTTATCGAGCAAGCTCGCTCTCGCAGTTACCGGCGCGAAAGAAATTAGCAAAAAAGACAACCCAAGGCTATATCGAATCGTAGAAAATTTAGCTATCACTTTAGGATTACCAAATCCAAAAATATACATCATCGAAGATCCTGCTCTAAATGCCTTTGCAACCGGTAGGGACCCAAAGCATGCTTCGGTAGCAGCTACAACTGGACTTCTAGATACACTAAATGATGACGAATTAGAAGCGGTAATGGCTCATGAGATGGGTCATGTTCAAAACTATGATATACGCTTGAGTATGATTGTCTTTGGACTGGTAAGTGTAATTGGTATAATGGCTGATTTATTATTTAGACTAAGTTGGGGTTTCGGTAGAGATAGCGACAACAAAAATCCAATAATTTTAGTTCTTGGTTTTGTAGCTGTTATACTAGCACCTATAGTTGCTACTTTGGTTCAGCTCGCAGTAAGCAGACAAAGGGAATATCTAGCAGATGCCTCGGGATGTATGACAACTAGGCATCCAGATGCGCTTATTAGTGCTTTAGAGAAACTAAAAGAGTACGGCAGACCAATGCGTCGACAATCTAGTTCGACCGCTCACTTGTTTTTTGCAAATCCGCTTAGTGCTAAAAGTTTTTCTAAATTATTTAGCACCCACCCACCGCTAGAAGATAGAATCAAGCGATTAGAAAATAGCCAAGATAAGTTTTAAACCTAATGAAATTCAAAAAAACAATCAAGAAATTAAAAAGCGTTAAACAATTAAAGCTTGTTTTTAGATTGCTATCAAAACTCAACTCCAGAAGAAAAAAATTTTTATCAAGAAGGCCTCACAGAACTTTAAGGTTATCAAAAAGACGCGATTATCGCAAAAAAATTACTTTACCAGGATACTTTAGTTTAACTAAATCAACGCACCAAATGATTTGGAAGGATAAAAAATTATTCGCTAAATTGCTAGCAGTTTATGCGACTATGACACTATTATTCATAGGAGTCGCATCACAGGATATGTTCAATAGCTTGTCTGACTTCATGAAAGAAACAGCATCAAAAATATCTGGAGGAGATTTTGGATCTATTAGTCAAGCCAGTATATTGACTCTTACAACTGTAGCTGGCGGAGCCACACAGAATCTAAATGAACTCCAACAAGTATTAGCTCTTTTTTTTGGTGTTTATGTATGGCTTACAACAGTATGGATAATAAGGAACATTATTAACGGTAATAAATTTAATCTTCGTGATGCTTTATATAATGCAGGTGGTCCTTTTATTCCAACTTTAATAATTAGCCTGCTTTTAATTATTCAAATGTTGCCTTTTGCGCTTGCGTTAATAATACAAACAGCAGCGCAATTTACAGGATTTGCAACTGATGGGGCAGAGGCAATGCTATTATGGATGGGTACTGGTCTACTTATAGTACTTTCTTTATATTGGCTTTCAGCTACTTTTTTTGCTTTAATAATCGCAACATTACCCGGTATTTATCCTTGGCAGGCTTACAAAACAGCAAGTGACATAGTTACTGGTAGAAGACTGGTTTTGCTTTATAGATTTTTGTGGGTTGCGTTGTTGGTTGTGTTGACCTGGGCAGTCATCGTAGTTCCTGCCGTGCTGATCAATACTTGGCTAGGTGATGTTTGGCCATTATTCCGAAACATACCATTTATTCCGATATTGATATTAATTATGAGCACCGCAACTTTGATTTGGGTTGCTACTTATATTTATTTACTTTATAGGAAAATTGTTGATGATGCAGCAAAAAAATCCTAAAACTAGAGCAGATGAACTAAAAAATATTCTGCAAAAATATAGCTACGAATATTATGTATTAGATAGTCCAAGTATCTCAGATGCAGTCTATGATAGTTTGTTTCAAGAATTAAAAGACATAGAGCAAAAAAATCCTGAACTAATCACACAAGATAGTCCAACCCAAAGAGTAGGCGGGGAACCGATCGAGGGCTTTGAAAAAGTACAGCACAAATCAAGGATGCTTAGCCTTAACGATGTTTTTAGCGTGGATGAGTTGCATGCTTGGATTGAACGGATGCATAAATTGATGGTCGGCAAAATAGAAGAATATTTTGTAGATTTAAAAATGGACGGACTAGCTTGCTCTCTCATATATGAAGACGGCATTTTGACAAAAGCAGTCACTAGGGGAGATAGTTACATCGGCGAAGATGTAACTGCAAATGTGCGCACAATAAAAAGCGTTCCGCTGCGATTTTATATTGACAGTGCAGATAAAAAATTATATCAGGGTAGAACAGAAATTCGTGGCGAAATAATAATGCTCAAAAAAGACTTTGATAAACTAAATGAAATTCAAAGATCAAAAGGCGAGTCGGTATATGCAAATCCTAGAAACCTAGCTGCAGGTACGATTCGTCAACTAGATCCAAAATTAGTTTCATCGCGTCAGTTAGTATTTCACGCATATGATTTGATTAGGGAGGACAAAACCGAAATCCCTACTCACAGTTTTGCTTACGAACAATTATCAAAGTTAGGATTTGTAGTTAATAAATCAGCCACTAAATTTAGCGTTATCAGTGATTTGATGAAGTTTATAGAAAGTTGGGAATCAAAAAGACAGAAGTTGGATTTTTTCACAGACGGCATAGTAATTAAAATCAACGACAGGGCGCTTTACGAGAGCTTGGGTATAGTCGGCAAACAACCAAGAGCGGCCGTAGCATTTAAGTATCCAGCAGAACAAGCCACCACAATAGTCAAAGACATCTTAATAAGTATCGGTAGGACTGGTGTCGCTACACCAGTTGCGGTATTGGAGCCAGTGATAGTTGCTGGTACAACAGTTTCGCATGCGAGTTTGCACAACGCAGATGAAATTGAAAGATTGGATGTTAGAATCGGCGATACAGTTGTCATATTCAAAGCCGGAGATATAATCCCACAAATCGAATCGGTTGTAAAAGCTTTGCGACCGTCCAATGCAAAGAAGTTTAATTTTACCGAATCTCTAAAAAAACACTACCCAGAATTATCCTTTGAGCAAAAAGGCACCGATGTGGCCTGGAGAATAAAAGGCTATAGTGGGGCAATAATCCTAAAAAAATCTTTGGAATATTTTGCTTCAAAAAGTGCAATGGATATAGACTTTTTGGGAGAAAAAAATGCGGAATTACTAGTCGAATCAGGGTTGGTAAAAGACATCGCAGACATTTACGAACTTCGTGCTGAGGATTTGATGAAACTAGAAAGGTTTGCAGAAATTTCTGCAAATAACTTAATCATTGCAATTGAAGCATCCAAAAAACCTAGCCTTGAGAGATTTATATTGGCTATGGGTATCAGGCATGTGGGCTACCAGACAGCCAAAGATCTAGCTGATAAGTTTGAGTCTTTAGAAAGATTTATAAAAGCAGATTTTGAAGAGCTAAATGCAATCAATGGTATAGGCGAAGTGGTAGCCGAATCCATAGTGGCATGGTTGTCTGACGAAGCAAACATAAAACTATTAGAAAAATTTGATAGACTAGGCGTCAAGCCATACTACAAAAAACAGCGCGGTCAATTACAAGGCTTGAAATTTGTCATAACAGGCACACTTGAGTCAATGTCTCGGGATCTTGCAGCCGAAAAAATTCGCGCCAAAGGTGGGGACTTTTTAAATGCTATATCTTCTGAAACAGATTTTTTGGTTGTAGGTAAAAATGTCGGAGCTTCCAAACTCGCCAAAGCCGAAAAATACAAAATTAAAACAATAACTGAAAAAGAATTATTAGACAAAATAAAATAATCCATCTAGTGATGGATTATTTTTAGTGTGGCTAGATTACCATTGTCTTTTGCGGAATGAACCGCCGTCGTTTCCTCTTCCGCCAAAATCACGACGTGGTCGATCTTCTTTTGGTCGAGCTAAACTGACATTTATTGGACGACCGTCTAGTTCTTTTCCGTCTAGTTTGTCGATTGCAACTTGGTTGTTGCTTTCGTCTGTAAACTCTACGAAACCAAAACCTAAG
>Ga0214923_10004237_pt1 | contig 17453 bp, 21 predicted proteins | sample LL1510_MetaG_FD_177993 | JGI IMG/M metagenome (GOLD analysis project Ga0214923, IMG submission 177993) | Freshwater microbial communities from Lake Lanier, Atlanta, Georgia, United States - LL-1510 | ecosystem: Environmental > Aquatic > Freshwater > Lake | place: USA: Georgia | collected... | reverse complement strand
ACCCTCTTTCTCCCATAATCTAACAGTTTTAGGCGTTACACCTAAAACTGAAGCCATATCTGAAATTGAAAGTAAATTGTTCACATTTATTATGTTATAGTATTAATAGAACATTTCCTTGTTTAAATATAAAAATTGTTTAAAAATGTTCAGATTTGTTTAGATTTTTGAGAACAGTTACTTTCCCATCTTTAATATTTTTTGTGTTTTTACGTAGAACTATTCGACTGGAAAAAATCATGAACTATGTAGGCTACAAATATTTTGATTCGACTAAGACGCGCAGAAGTGCAGATGTTCTTCATATGGAGTTTGGTGAAAGCATGCTTAAGTTTCGAAAGCGATGCGAGAGGCTAGGCTATGAAGCTGTAGACAAGAGGAACGTTGTGGATCATTACAAGAACCTTGAAGATGAATTGATCAAAGGTGATTTAGATGAAAACAGAATACCAAATCTTTCCGTTTTGTGTGTTAATATTGTTAACGACTTCAATGTAGCAAGCTGTCAAAGAAACTGCAACGCTTTTGGGTGCCAAGATCTCTACATATTCGGAGACAAAAGATATGACCGAAGAGGCAGTGTCGGTGTCGAAAGATACACCCCTTTTAATCACATCAAAAACGTTTCAGATTTAAATCAGCTGTTTGATGAGTTTCAGGTCATTGTTAGTTTAGATAATTGCTCAAACTCATCTCCAATTGATGATTATGAATGGGATTTTGAAAAAAAGACTTTGATTGTCGTTGGCCAAGAAAGCATTGGGGTTCCATGTGAAATTCTTGATCGTTCGAATGATATTGTCTATATTAGACAAAGAGGAAGCGTGAGATCAATTAACGCTGCGAACGCTTGCGGAATAGCTTTGTATGACTACACTTCTAAATTTTACAATCGCGGCGCGAAAATCGTATAAAATAATATGGTCATAATAGTTGGTTACAAAAAACGAGTTGGGAAAGATGAATTTTACAAAATTGTGAAAAGACTATACCCAAACAAGCGAGTTATTAGAATGGCGTTTGCAGACGCGCTAAAGGACGAGATTTATGAACAAATCTTGAAACCTAACAATTTGGACAGATCTGTAATGGAAAATGAAGAAACAAAAGCGGTAATGCGGCCAATGATGCAATGGTGGGGAACTCAGTTTAAAAGAAATCCGCTATTTGGTGGAAGAACCGATCATTGGATTGACCAAGTTATCAAAAAGATCAAAAATTATTGTCCAAGTTTTTGGCACAAGATAAGAGAGGTTGTATCTATGCTTACCGCTGGTAATTACAGTAGCAAGAATGACTGCATTTTTATTATATGTGACGGCAGATTTGCCAATGAAATAACAAAAGTAAAACGTGAGTTGCGGGCACATGCGGTCCATATCGTGAGGGATTCCGTGTTTGACCCCAACGAAACACACATATCTGAAACGGAATTAGATTCTCATTTGCATTTATTTGATCATACAATTGAAAACAATGGCACACTTGAAGAATATGGTAAAAAAATAGAAGCATTGATAGATTCGCTTATTTTGGCGGAAAACACAGGGCCACACGGATTTTAAACAGAAATAACCTCCGTGTGGTACAGATTTGCAAGTAATCTAAAACAAGAATTGTTTGAATTATCAAACAAACAATTTGCAAATCCTGAGGAATTCAATAGGTATCTGAATGATGTACTAAGAGGGTCAGAGAACTGTACCCAAAAATCTAGGATAATATGAGCAAGTCTGAGAGAATTCTTTGTCAAAGAAGCAGGTGGTAGCAGGGTAAACCCTGTATAAGAACCATGTGATCAAGGTTGAGAGGCACTACACAAGGGGAACACCAGAAATGGTGCGACTTTGTGGCGTCTCAGCCGAACTCTACAACCGATGCAACTTCCTGATTAGACAGGCTTGGTTCAACCAAGAACGTCTGCCTGACATCGGGATGCTTATTGAGGCCACCCAACCTCTCGATTGCTTCAAGAACCTCCATAACACGAAGACAGCGAAGCAAACGATCAGGAAGGTGTTGAGCGACTGGACGAACTTCAAGAAAGCTCTCCGAGCCTACAGCAAAGACAAGTCTAAGTTTCTCAGGAGGCCGAAGGCCCCTGGTTACAAGCGAAAACTTGCTCAAGTGATCTTTTACTCCGAAACCATCAAAGGCGGTCAGGGAAATAAGAAGATCGAGAGGATCATCCCTTCCAACAATCTGTTCGACATCCCTTGGAAAGAGGGGTTCAAGCAGGTTGTGGTCACACCAATGTCCTTCGGTTTTATGATCGAAGTGTCGTATGAACAGGCTCAACCCGAGAAGCCTGTTCTGAAGAAGGAGCGATTCTGCTCAATCGATCTCGGGATCAACAACTTGGCTACGATAGCTTCAGATCAGCACAGTCCAATACTGATCAATGGTCGGATCGTCAAGTCATTCAATCGTCACTACAATAAGAACGTATGTCCTAAGACATCTCGCAAGAGATACTTCAGGCTTCAGAACTATTTCCACCACGTCAGCAAACTGATTATGGAAAATGCCGTCAAACACCAGATGTCGAAGATCGTCATCGGGAAGAACGATGGGTGGAAGACAGGATCGAAGCTGGTAAAGAAGACGAATCAGAGCTTCCAGAGCATCCCGTTCAACATGTTGATCGAGAAGATTCAGTACAAGGCTGAAGAGCTTGGCATCGATGTGATCCTCACCGAAGAGGCTTATACGTCGAAGGCCAGTTTTCTTGATCGAGACAAGATTCCGAGCTATGAGAAAGGTGCTTCGCACAAATTCTCAGGCAAGAGGATCAAACGTGGACTGTATCAATCCGCCAAAGGCATTCTATTGAATGCCGATGTCAATGGAGCAGGAAACATCGGACGAAAAGTATTCCCAAAGATCGCTGAAAGCGAGGGATGGGATAGGAGCGTTGCCGCAACGCCCGTAGTCATCAATCCATTAAGGATGAGCTTGCCCGTCTGACGACGGGATTTCCAAGCTTAGCTGATTGAGGCTCGAACCAGATTATCCTAGATTTTCTGGAACGGTTAGTAGAATATGTTAGGAAGATCCACCCCGAGGAGATTTACAGACTTCGAGATTGGGCAGCCTTCAAGAAGGATCCTGAGGGAGAAGGCGAGCAGGTGCCAAAGTCCTTGAAACCAGAGACACCTGCGGATCAATTTTCAGATCAAGACGTCGCTTAGTGGCAGTTCCGGTGAGTCTTCTGACAGCTTGTCTAGGTCATATTCTCTTCTTTGGTACGAAGCGATTAAATCGATGGTTTCGGAATCCATGCTGCTGAGAGCTTCTGCAACCGCCTGAAGCTTTTGCTCTACGGCGTTGATCTTTTCGGAGCAATTTTTTAATTGCTCTTCATTCATATAATCAAGAATCTGAATCAAATGCTGAAGATTAAAGAATTTAAATTTTGTGTTAAATTGGTACGCTACTGCGTCGATATTGTGAATGGATAGTAAAATGTTTTTCTTGAATTCAACCATGTTTAAATTGTACAAATTTCACCGACTGAAAACTATTTTCTGGGTGCCATCTGGCGCGGTTTTTGTTCCGACTTGAACTGCTCCAGAAGCGTTAATTAATTCTTGAGCGCCAGAGTCACCACCGACGATTTTACTTCCGTAGCAGCTAACGAATGGAAGCACTGGTTTTCCAGAAGCTCTTAACCACTTTTGAAACGCTTCTACATCTCCATATTGTAAATTACCAGCTTCACCGAAAGCAAGCTGTCCATCTGGTGTTCCGTGCAATAGGTAAATACTTCGTTGCTGTCCATCGTCCGCTCTCACCTGTATTTGTTTCGGTGGGTCTTCAGGACCCATTGAGATATTGCCGCTTGTGACAGTGATTTCTAGTCCGCCATCAGCAGGAAGATTTTGTCCTGTTTTATTGGGGTCAAGCGGCTGATCGTTTTGAGCTTGAACAAATTTGTACCACACGGTTTTTAATTATGATCTAAAGCAGAAAAATCCTCGACTGAGTCGCTTCCATCTGTGTTTTTGGCATCAACAGATGCTTTTCTTGATTTAAGAGCTTCGCCCATTTGTCTCATGATTTCAGATATTTCTTTTTGGTCCTCTGTGGTATAGGATTCTCCATTTATTGTAATGGTTAGCTGTTGTTCTGCCCTTTTTTTAAAAATATTTTGTAAAAACTTAAACATACGTTTATAGTGTTCCTGCAAGAAAACCTCATCCCTTTATGGGCGAGGATGAATTGCTGTAATTAATTATACAAAAAATAATTCAAAACAAGAAGGTGAAGGTGAAGAACCGTGTTTTCTATAAATAAGAAAATATGGGAAGAAAACTTACTGAAACTCAATGTAAAGTGCAAATTGTTAAACTTTCATTGAACAAGATACAAATCAAGCAATGTTATGAATTGCTTGAAGAATCTGGTAAGTGCTACTCTGAAATGATTCTTGCTCATGTGGAATCAAGAAAAGATAAATGGCTTTCCGAAGGAGAGCTTAAAGCCAAGTTTAAAGGAGCCTTTAAACTACATTCTCAGACCATACAATCAGTAGCAGAGAAAATTAATTCAAATCTTGAAACAGCTAAAACAAATAGAGATAGAGAATTCAAAACCACTGGAAAAATCAAAACAGAATATGCTTCTGAACCAAAAAGATTCTTTTCAGTTACTTGGAAGAAATTAGGAATTAAAATTCAAAATGGAAAGATCCATCTTTCAAATGGATTAAAAAATACTCCTTTGATTGTTAGCCTTCCATTAAAATATTCAGATTGTAATATAAATATAGCAGAACTTATTCTTGATGCTGGAGTTTTCTATCTTCATTTAACTGTAGATACTGGAATTGTTCCAAAGAATCCAATTGAAAGATTAAAGACGGCAGGAGTAGATATGGGAGAAATCCATATTGCTTATTGTACTGCCGATGACGGAAATACAATTGGAATCTCTGGAAGACAATTAAGATCAGTTAAACAATTAAGAAATAAAAGATTTGCCTCTTTAGATGAACAGTTGTCAAAATGTAAGAATGGAAGCAGAAGACACAAAAAGCTAAGTAGATTGAAAAGAAAAGCATCATCTAAGTTAAAAAGACAACAAAGAGATATATTACATAAAGCCAGCAGACAATTAATTAATTTTTGTGAAGAAAACAAAGTAGCTAATATAGTCATCGGAGATGTGAGAAATATATCAGATGGAGTTGATTTAGGAAAGAAAACTAATCAAAAGATTAGTCAATGGGCACATGGACAGTTTAGTAATTATGTAAAACAAAAAGCAAAGACAATCGGAATAAGCACAAAATTGATTGATGAAAGTTATTCAAGTAAAACATGTTCAGTGTGTGGACATGTTAAGAAAAACTCAGTACAGGGAAGAAATTACCACTGTAAAGAATGTCAATCTAAGGTTCACAGAGATGCCAATGGTTCTGCCAATATCTGTAGTAAAGCAAGATATGGAGAATACAGCAAAGTCCAAGTGAATCAAATAAAGTATCTGAAACCATTGAAAATTGGCCTCAGTAGACCTTCGGAAGCAAGGCAAGTTGCTGATAAAATGTTAGTTAACACTAACTAATCAGAAGCCCCACCCCTTGTAGGTGGGGAGCTTCACTGTACAATTTTCGAGTTTTAACAAAAATACAAAACGCGCCCATGTAAAATTTGTACAAATTTTACATGCATCAAATTTGTATAGCTAAAAAAGTTTCCCGTGGCAACGTTGAGTTTTTGGATTTCGCGCTTGACGACAACGATAATTTAATTTTGTTTGAAACCTTCAAAGACGCGTCAAGTTTTCTCAAGAGCAAAGTAACAGGAGATGAGTTGCTTAATTTCATCATTACGACTACGGAAGCTCAAGCAAACAATCCAAAGCTTCAAGAAATTTTAAATAAAGAGACGGTAAAAGCTGAGCCAACCCAAGGTAATTCCAAAAAAGAAGAAGTTGAGTTTCTTTTTGTTTTAGAATGTGAAGAATTTGAAATAGAGAACAACACTATTATTGTGGATAAAAAAGGTAATAGAAAGCTCGCCCCGGTGATTATGTTTGTGGACGTAAGAGACCCCTCTACTCCAGTTCATCTCAGCCACTACTCCCTAAAGAACTTAATGGTTGATAGAGCTTCGAATTAATTATCTGGTGCTTTTAATGTGCTGCCTAGCGAGCTTAATAGCAGTTTGATAGGCGGCTGCCATTCCTCGCGAATAATCATCATCACGGCGAGAATAGACACCCGCAAGTCGGTCTAACTCGTCTAAAAGCGGATGATCGTGTTGAGTTGATTGATTATCCTCTGCGAATCCTTGTATTACTGCTGATGGCTTAATTGGTGATGGCGAAGCTTGTTTTCTAAATATCATTTATTTTCCTTTGATTATGTTTGTCACTGAGGGCTTCGACCACATTTTACATGACCAATATCTCGCTTTGTCTCTGGGGCCGGGGTTTTCACAATTATGTCTGGCCCTAAAATTCTTTTTGCGGCCAGGATCATCTCTTTTGATTTCCATATTTGGGTCTCCAAAATTTACTTTTACGATATTCCCTTTTTCGTTCTTTACGTAAACACTAAATTTTTTCGGACCACCTGGCGTCCTAAACGGTTTTCCAAGAGGTCGATTTGGCTTTTTCTTTTCTGATGCTTTTTTGAAAATCGCAGAAGATGATTCTTTGCATTTTCCGCCACATGCACATGGTGAACCAGATTGGCAGGGGTGATCTTCGCCTAAATTACTTTCCGCTTCCTGATCTTCTTCTGCGATGTGAGCCACAAGATCGTCAAGATTATCATAATATGAGTGTTTATGCCCATACCCTCCACCGTGATGAACATAGCCATATTGAATCTCTGAAGTTTCTGGGTCTACATGCATCCATATTTCTTGGGTCCCAACTCCTTTCTTATCTCTATGTACGGAGTTCTCGGCTGTTTCTATCTCATCTAACTTCCCATTTGGCCCATATTCAAAAACTTCAGATGGCTCAAACCCAAATTCTCCAAGCACATCCATGAGAGGGTTTTCTTTGTGTGCTAATCTTATTGCGGCAAAGAAAATATCTCGCGACTCTTCGATTCTTTTGGCAGAGTATAAATGTTCTGCCATTTTTGCCAAGTTGTGTGCTGTTTTATTCACCATTTTAGTTGATACCTTTTGATTCCTGGCCTGCGGCAAAACCATCACTCCAGGCCATGGCTTTTTCGCTTCCTGGCTCAAAAGGATTTTCTGCTGCTGAGGCTCCATCGGATTCACCATCAGGAAGAATTTGCTTGAGCAAGTCTTCAAACTTGTCGCCGGATGCAAACCCTTCCTCCATCTTAAAATCTTCAGGCTCGCTTCTGTATTGGTTATCACCCGAAAATTCGTCTTCTAACCCTTGAGCATATTTTTTGATCATGCTGTGAAGTGCGGAAGTATGATTTTTTTTATTTTTTGAGCATTTTGGGCATGCTTTTGGGTTTTCATTTTCTTTTAATGTAGCGTGGCATTTAGGGCACTCTTTGGCTGAAGCCTCGATCAATCGAAACGCGAATTCGTTGTTACCGGCGAGTGCGTGCTTTTCAGCTAATTTATTTAAGATGTGGTCGAAGCTCATATTTTTTACTTCTAATTAACAGATAGTTCTACCTATTAATGACAGGATTTCTGGAAATTTAACGCGAAGATTTTTAGTAATGGAAAATTTAGAATTAGTAAAAACACTTATTAGGCTTGCTCAAATAGCAGAATTAATCGAAGAAAAAAATCCGAAAGCCGCCGCCTTAATAGATTCTTTCAGCAAGGATGTTGTTAAGGAATTCGAATAAGTTTCAGCAAAGCATATTGAATATATTGCCATAATGAAATCCAAAAGTTTCCTTTGGATTATTAAAATTATAAGGTTCAACTGAAAATTGTGAAGCCACTGACTCTGTAGCAAATTTTATCCCTTTAGACCTGTAAAAATCTCCAGCAGTAACACAAATTGTAAAATCTTCCCAAAGCGGCCCATATTCACGATAGTAATTGAAGTAATTTCTAAATGCCTTTTCACTCCCGAAATATTCACGCGGAGCATTGAGAATTTTTTCACTTCTTAGTGAAAATCCTCCATTACCAACTTTTACACCTTTTTTTGACCACGATTTTGTGTTAACACATGCGCCGATATAATCGTATTCCAAGAAAGAATCAGACCATTTATTAGGATTTAGAATGAAACCGTCTGCCTGAATAACTAGACAGAATTTAGTGTCAATATATTTATGTAATTCAAACAACATCACTTCACTGTACGAGTCATAATCCTTTAATCTAGGCTCTTGTATTACGTCAAACTCCAAATGATCGAACTGAAATCCATTCGTAATAAACTTGGCAGCTTTAAATTTAGCCAACTTCAAGCTGTGCTCCATTGCAAATACGGTAGCGGCGATATTAACGTTGCTACATGTAACTAAAGTGACATCAGGAAACTCAAGCATTTAGTGTTAATTTCTGTTTTAGAGCGGATAATTCTTTGAAGAAATACAAAATAGCCTTTATAATACCAGTTTTTGAAAAAATAGATTGCGTTGAAGACCAAGTCCAAAATATTCGCGCAGTTTGCCCTAACTCAGCAATTATTTTTCATGTAAATTCATGCTGTTCAAGTACATATTATGAACAAATTGTGTTTCTGACAAAATGTTATGATTTTTGTTTCTTAATGGAAGAGAGGTTTACTAGCAATTGGGGAACAGGATTTTTAGTAAATGTTTATTATCATGCAATAAAATGGTTTGTAACCAGCAAAATTGCAGATTATTTATTTATAACGCACTCTAATTCGCTTCTGATCAATCCGCAATTGGAAAAAAAAATTTATGAATTTGACTTTTATTTCAACAAATCATTTGAGGTCACAAAATTTTCAGAATCTGCGGCGAATGATAAAAACCTAATGTTAATGAAGAGCAAAATTAATATACATGTCACTAACGTAGATGGGACCGCTATAAATCAAGAAGTGGCCACAGATTTAGAGAACACACTTAAAGACTATTTGGTCACTGAACCGCTTAACTACCACGCTGATGAGTATTATTTGTCGTCCATACTTGAAAGTATTAAAGATAGATACAAATTTAAAGACGGGGCTTTAGAGCGATGGGGTCACGTTGCTGACGGCAATATAGAGTTGTGGAATTTGCAAATTAAAAAGAGTGCGGACTACATAGTAGATTTAATGTTGAATAATCAATATGATATTCTTTCTAAATTAAATATATTCTCTCTAAAGCGTGTGAACAGAGATTATGATGACAGAGTCAGAACAATGATAAGGGACCATTTCGAATACAACAACGAAATTAATTAGCATGCTATATTTTAAGCTCAATACACAATCTTTTGTTGATACTTTTTGCAGACTTGAAGAAATTACTTTTTTAAAAACTATTACCAACAAGAATTGCTCCATAATCAACAACTCGAAACAATCTCACTTATTTGATTTTTCAGAATTTGAAATGATAGAGATTGTGCCTCAAAATATAATTAGATGCAATATTTCAGACTGCGTGTGTGTTTTTGACTCAGATATTTATTCTATAGATGGTGGTGAATTCTTGTTTTACTATCCGGAACAAAAAGGAAATGTATTTCGGCTAGATAAGTTTAATTACCAAGATTTTGAGGTAATAATAACAAAAAACAACATACCAGAAAACAAATATTTCACCTGTGAAAGCAATTTGTACAAAAAGTCGCTCAGTAAAGGTTTAAATTTTGATATTTCACTCGATGCTTTTGAAAGCTATGGATATTTAAAAGAGATCATAAAAGATATTCCGTTGTTTTTATTAAACACCGAAAATAACGAGTCTAAATATGATTTTGGGTTTGATGAATGTTATTATGTCGGTGATAATAGCCAATCATTTTTAAGAAACAATAAGTTGGTTGGCCACGATCTTCGCTCAATGCTCAGAGAGTACAATGTTTCACATGAATCAGTAGATATCAACTTGCTTGTTTACCTTTGCACAGATTATATAACGAATATATTCGGAGATTTTAACAACGATTTGTTTAATATCATATTAAAAAGAAAGTATAAATTAAACAAAAATTACGTGCCTAAGATAGTTACGAAAGAGAAAATCGTTAATATAGAAAATTTCGAAATGCAAGAATGCGAGCCTGAAAAAAATTTTCCGTTTTCAAGAAAAAACATTATTTGTGATAGATCGGCGCTTATAAGCAAAATTAGGTTAGATTTTAACTCAGCATTGGATCATACGGATTCGTTTTCAAGCTCATAGTGCCATCTAATCACGCTTTTTTGCACAGACTTCCATTCGTTTTTATGTACATCTTGCGAGCTGTCTAGTTGCCTTAACACAGCAAAACTTGAAATCTGGTCCCATGATAGCTCTTCTTGTGCCCAGGTAACTAACTCTAACGGTGCTGACATAAGCGCAATCCTGGTGTGTTTTTTTTCAGGTTCTTGAAGCATCTTTAGGTTTGCTATATCCATGAGTGGTATAGACCACGAAGAACCATCAGAGAACTTAAAGACAACATCCTGAAACATAATTTCCAATTGTTTTTCCTGAAATTCGTTGAATTTATCAACCCATTTCTCGTCGCTGAAAGAAAAAACAAATCGCTTATTTTCTCTCAAGAATGCTTCAACTAAATCTTTGTATTTGGTAAAAGCATGCTTGAAATTTTTTTCTTTGTCTGAAAAAACAAGCTTAGTACTTATCAAGTTTGCCATATGAGCTACGACCACTTCCTTGGGTAGTGAAACGGTTTTATTGCCTATTCTTGTTTTCATAATTTTGTTAATAATTTGGGTCTGCCATCAGAAACTTCTCACTCTTATCAATGATAGGAGCGATTAAAGTTTCCGTAGTTAAAACCAGCGAAGCAATGCTTACGGCATTTATCAGCGCTGTTTTTGTGACTTTTGCTGGGTCAATCACACCTGCAGCATGTAAATCACAAATTGTATTGTACTTTGCGTCAAATCCGTAATCAAAAGGCTTATCGGACATAGATACTGCAATTGCGTCAGCTTTATAGCCGCCGTTTTCGCATATTTGATTGAATGGAGCACTCATGGCTGAAACAAGAATTCTGACACCCTTGACTTCATCTGAGTCCTTTTCATCTACTTCTGTGATGGCCTCTATTTGAGATGATATTCTAACTAAGCAGGTACCGCCGCCTGGAACAGTGCCTTCTTCAATGGCTGCGCGGGTGGCGTTTAAAGCGTCTTCGTATCGATACTTCTTCTCTTTTAATTCCGTTTCAGTCGATGCCCCTATTTTAATTACGCCAATTCCTCCAGTAAGCTTGCCTAACCGCTCGTTTAATTTTTCTTTGCCATAATCTGATTCTTCAGACTCAAGCCTAGACCTAATTAATGCAACTCTGTCGGAAAGCGCTTCTTGATTTGATCTGCCTTCAATCACGGTTGTGTAATCTTTTGTTACAACTACTCTTTTTGCGTACCCAAGGAATTTCTCATCCCATTTTTCATGTAAATGCAGATTAAAAGCTGTGCCGCCGACCAGAACCGCGATATCTTGAATCATATCCTTCTTTTGTTCACCGAATCCTGGGGTCTTTGTGGCAATCCATGAATGACCTCCGCGCATCTTATTCATATAGATGGTTTGAATAACTTCTGGGGAAAAACTCTCGGCTATAATCATCAAAGGTTTTCCTTTTGTCTTTTGGCCAGCCTTTTCAAGTATTGGCACAAGAATCTCAAAAGCTGGCGCTTCACCGTCAAATAATATAAAAGTGACCTCTTTATAGTCAGCGATATTTTTTGAAGCATCACTAACAAGATAAGGTGAGATATACCCTTGATTATACGTAAATCCATCCACCATTCTGAAGTATGTGTCTCTTTCTTTAGATTCTTCCAGGGTGATGATACCATCGGTGCCAACAGCTTCAATAGCGTCAGCAACTACGACACCGACCTCTGGTTCATTTCCAGATATAGCAGCGACAAATTCAATTTGTGTCCTGTCTACGATTTTTTTCGCATTGTGATCTATCAGAGTGAGTGCTGAATCGAGGGCTTTATCGATGCCTCTCTTAAGAGCGATTGGGCTTCCTCCTGCCGCGACGTACTTAAGACCTTCCTTGATAATTGCCTGAGCTAGTACAGTAGCGGTAGTCGTGTTGTGTGTTAAAGTATAACCATCGGTAAAATAAAGATGATCTTCGTTGCTAACCTTAATGCACTGCATTTCAGTATATTCGCCAGTAGGAATGATTTCAGTGATGCTTAATCCGTGGTCGCTTTTTACTTCTGATACCCTGTAGATTTTGTTGGGTGTTTTTTCAATCAACGCGACCTTTCCTAATCCTCTCATTAATTCGACGACATCGTTTGCTAGCTCTAAACTGGTCGTATTATACATCATTAATCTTTTTTTGTCTTCATAACCGCTGGAGTCTTCTAGCCCTTTAAGTAAACTTAGTCTTGAGCGATAATCTGCATATAAGTATTTTTTTGGTATAAATTTAGCATTGTAATCAAATGGATATTTGAATTCCAAATGCTCAGTAATATCTTCTATAGTTTCTCCTTCAATTTTTAATCTGTAATAGTTTGTTTTTGATTCTTTTTCTATTATAGAAAAAGAAAATCCATTTGGTAAAACAATTGCTTCTTCCAAAAAACCATCGTCAGTATAATTTACTGAAACTGTTATCGAATCATTTTCAATGAATGCAAAATCACTAAGCATGAGCCCAACAAAATAAGGGTCTAATTTCAATTCCTCTTGCTTGAAATCAGCTGCACTAATCGGCACGCGATATGGGTAGTGCACTCCTTTTTCAGAAACTATTCTATCAGAAAAAATTTGTTTTGTTGAAATTAATTTGGGCTGTTCATGACAAGCATTAACCGACCAAAGGTGATCTTCACAACACTCCACTTCTCTGCCGTCAAAAAACTTAACTTTAAAAATTTCTTTTTTACCTTTAGGGAATATTCCCAAAACCTCTTGCACAGTTCGATTGGTGCCACAAATTTTATCTCCGACTTGCAAAGTTCCCATTTCTACAAAACCGCCTGGAGTTAACACTTTGCTATATAAGGGTTGTGGGCCATCGCCAGCAACTTCATTGGTCTTCATACTCACCTGTTTACACAATTGTGCGCCAAGATTTTCATATGGATCCTCTAAATCGATTGCTCTAGCAACGGTTACTCCGTCTTTTGTAATTATAGGAGCGCCATGTTCGTTGAAAATAACAACGTTTCTACCTTTCGGGCCAAGAGTGACGCGAACAGCGTTTGCAACCATATTGACACCAGCTTCGAGCTTCTTTCTGGCTTCTTCGGAGAATAATAAACTAACGGACATGTGTATTTTGTACAACACTATTATGGTGCTATTTAACTATAATGATAATTTATTGATAGAGGTAAAATAATTGGATACCTTTGTTAAATGGAAAACGGGCCAAATTCTTGAACCACAAGATATTTCGATAATTATACAAGAGCTTTACAATGGGGCCAAAAAAAAATTGTGTTATGATGCTAATGAAATCATGGACCAAACACTGGCAAGACTATATCAGTCATTTAAATCTGATGAATCTACAGACTGTGTGTTGCGATTTTCTTCAAAAGTCGTCGAAAGGCCGTTTATATCTACGGTAAAATACGATGATGTAACATACGAGCTGCCTACAAGCGAATTTTCAATTTTTGTTTATGAATAGATTACTTAATCTTAAAATAAGAGAGTTATTGGCCCTTAGGCAGAAATTTGAGTTTATTGATGAAAAATTTCTCATTGTTGAGGAAAGAGGTATGAAAACTATATTGGGGTGTGTTGATTGCTACGGTGAAAAACCAGAGCCAACGAAAAATGGATACAAAATCAGAACAGGAGATCTAATTAACTTAGGAGAAAAATATACTGATTTTGGAAAAGTATCCAAAGATGTAGCAAACAATTTGTGGCTTTGCCCAACATGTTCTAGGCCTTTTATGGAAATTTTACCTCATTATGATTTAGGAAACGCAGATAATGTCAGCATATAAAAAAATCGAATGCTTGTTTAAGAGCCAAGAAACTTTAATTAATTGCCTGAAGCACCTCGGGTACAACCCAGTCGTGTATAAAGATAAACACAATCTGACTGGATATCAAGGGGACACGCGCGCCGAATCAGCTGAGATAATCGTTCCAAAGCAACAAATATCTAATGCTTCGAATGATTTGGGATTTTCGTTTGATGAAGAAAGCCGAGAATATACCATGATATGCTCTGACTACGATGCACACAAAGGTGTTGCGGACAAGGTTAAACAAGCCTATGCTCTAGTGGCTATCCAGGCGGCGTTAAAGAAGCACAAATTTTCTATCAATTCAGAAACCGTCAACGAAAATAAAACTATAACAATACACGCCGGGAAAACTATATGAGCAAAAAAGTAGAGTTAATAATTGAAATTGATAACCGTGGAAAAATTATTGTTACACCAAAAGGAACTGTCGGAAAAGAGTGTTTGGATCTAATGGCGTTCTTAGAAAAAATTGAAGACTTTGACGTTATTGAAACAATCATGAGCGACACCGCTGGAATTGATCACAAGAGTTTATTGAAGTCAAAAATTATCGAAAAAAATGGCCCGCTAACTTAGCGTCGCGGGCGATGTTGACGATTTTTAATAGTCGCAAGACCGGCAAAGCTCTACGTCACTTTCAGAGCCACATCGCTCGCAGTTATAGTTGTGGATTTTGTCAATATAGACATAATCGAAGATTTGTGTCATCCCTGACACAAACGTAGAAAAATCTTCCTTGATTTGTTTTGACAATTTTGCAACCCATTTTTTCAGGGTTTTTATCATGACATTTGTATATACGGAATTTTTAGAATTTTTCCTCGCTAAAAAATTACTGTAGTAACTCTTCTTCGCGAAGCTACTACAGTGCCACTTTCGCCAGAAAATGCAAGTGCCACCGAATTATAGTCGTTAAAGTTGTTTAAAATGTCAGTAATAGATCCACCGGCGTTTCCGACAATCGGTGTAATTTTATAAGCCATGATCATGCCCGCGAAACCAAAGAATGGAGTTATAACTCCACCAGTCCAGCCTGGATCATCAAAATCTATGGAAGTACCGGAATTATATAGCGTATAGCCGTTTGTTGGCGAGCTGCCCTGAGAGCTGCCGCTAAACGATGGCGAATTAAAACAATAAAGATTAACCCAATACTCATTTGAGCTAGTAGTATCTATAGTCAACCCTGTATTTGGATTATTAGTTGAAGCCGAAACAGAGCTTAATGATTTGTCAAGCCATCCACTAGACACAAGACCTGAAATTTCTTCACAGATGGAGTAAAATCCATTATTTGCAACAGACAAATTTAAAGTTACTGTGGTGTTTGATCCAGCTGTCACGTTCAGAGCGTACACATAAACATTCGCCCCTGTGCTCACAGAAGAATAAACTAAGGTCCAGCTAGATCCTGAGCCCCCTTGGATTATAGATGCTATTGAAAGTGCATTTCGGGAGCCAATATAAAGCAGTAAAGTATTCCCGGTTGTTGGGGTTCCCGACAATGTTAGAGTCCAAGTGGAAGCAGCTGCGCGGCCTTGTGAACCAGCGTTTGTTTGCCTCACTCTCGATATCGCCATATTTTAAACTTCCCTCATAATTATTTCTACGGTAAAATTAGTATGCGAGGTGGAATAGCCGACAAAATTTACGGAAAGCTTATCGGAAGACGCGCATGTTGCAAAACCAACAGCAAACGATGTAGAAAATCCTTCGTAATTGGATACTCCAGCTAGGGTAATATTAGACGATAATATTGCTGTTTGTAATCCAGATGGATTGCCCGCACCGATATATTTAACCACGTTAATAGTTGAAATTCCCGAAGATGGAGTTTCAACTCGCACATTCACGCGGCTAAATGCGAAATTCATAGTTGTTAATCCGTCACTTGGATCCTGGGGTACGATAAAAACTCCGGGGTCAATCCCGGAAGAAGTAGGCGTGTATGCTGTCATAAGCTGAGTCACTATAGACCTTTTAAAAGCAGCCCACGTTACACCAAGGCCTGTCGAAGCTAAATATTGAGTAACTATTCCGATTCGAGAACCAGAGAGATTGTTGGAATCATAAAGCGGACCTGTTATACGAGCGCCGCCGCTAAGATGAAGTCTCTGAGTTGGATTATCAGTTCCTATTCCAACTGAACCAACACCATTCACCACGAAAAGGTTGGCTCCAACAATCTGATTAGCAGAATTCCAGTAAGCAACTTGCGTGGCAGATCCTGAACCTGTTACAAGTCCGAGTTGTGTTAGAGATGACCAAGCGATTCCAGATCCGGTGCTACTTAATACGTTGCCTGGTGAGCCACTAGAGTCATTGATATCATAAACTCTTGAGTTAAAATATGTGTCCAGGACATTAAGTTGTGATAATGTCCCAACAGATGTTATCCCAGCGTAGGCTCCTGAGAGAACAGCGGATGGAACCGTTCCGGATGCAAGGTTTGAAGCGTTTAATCTGGTTATGTTCGTTCCTGGTCCGAAGAATCCGCTTGAGGTAACGAAGCCAGAAACATTGAGTTGTGATAATGTTCCAACAGATGTTATTCCAGCGTAGGTTCCTGAGAGAACAGCGGATGGAACCGTTCCGGATGCGAGGTTTGAGGCGTTTAGATTCGTTACATTTGCGCCAGAACCGAAGAATTCTGATGATGTTGTTATTCCAGAGATTCTAGTATTTCCTTGGACCGTTAAAGTTTGATCTGGATCATTTGTTCCTATGCCAAGATTGGTACCAGTAAACCAGAGATTATTGGAGCCTGTTAACGAGTTTGGTCCTGAACCGTACGCAACTTGATTCGATAAAACAGCTCCTTGGAAAGTTCCAGGTGAGGACCAAGCAACGCTTGTCCCAGTGGAAGTCAAAACAGAACCAGCGATTCCAATTCTGTTATTTGAATCATATATTCCAAACGCTATTCTAACGCTTCCTTGGACGTGTAACGATTGTGAAGGAGAGGATGTTCCGATACCAACCGATCCAAATCCGTTATATACAAAAGCTGATGGTCCGAATAATTGGTTAGTAGAAGACCAAATAGCAATACTATTTGAAGAACCAGTTCCAGTGATAATTCCGACGGATGATGGCGAAGACCAAGCTAGTCCAGAAGCAGTGGCGGATAAAACCTGACCAGTAGTTCCTGAAGAGTTGTTATTGTCAAACAATCTTTCTGACAGTCTAATTGCGTTTTGAACATGCAATGATTGTGAAGGATTAGCGGTTCCTATTCCAACTGAACCTACACCATTGACAACAAAACGACTAGTACCTGAGGTTGTGGCGTCAATTTGAACCAAATTAGCGGTCTGAGAAGCTGCTCCAGCGATGTAGAGCGCTCTATTTGCGGCAGCTAGCGTTTCAATGTGATTTCTCGC
>Ga0214923_10004236_pt1 | contig 17458 bp, 13 predicted proteins | sample LL1510_MetaG_FD_177993 | JGI IMG/M metagenome (GOLD analysis project Ga0214923, IMG submission 177993) | Freshwater microbial communities from Lake Lanier, Atlanta, Georgia, United States - LL-1510 | ecosystem: Environmental > Aquatic > Freshwater > Lake | place: USA: Georgia | collected... | reverse complement strand
GCAGGAAGGCTCGGGGGAGGTAGGAGCTTTCGCGCTTTGCGCGAGGGTTTAGGTGATCGCCTTCAATGCTCGCTTCGGACCGGTCCCGCTCCGCTTGGCGTCTTTGGGTGGGCTCCGCGGGATTGGTCCTGTGCTCGCAGGAAGGCTCGGGGGAGGATGGAGCTTTCGCGCTTTGCGCGAGGGATTTGGGTGATCGCCTTCGATGCTCGCTTCGGACCGCTCCCGCTCCGCTTGGCGTATTGGGGGCTCCGCGGGACCGGTCCTTCGCTCGCAGGAAGGCTCGGGGGAGGATGGAGCTTTCGCGCTTTGCGCGAGGGTTTAGGCGATCGCCTTCAATGCTTGCTTCGGACCGATCCCGCTCCGCTTGGCGTCTTTGGGTGGGCTCCGCGGGATTGGTCCTGGGCTCGCCGGGAGCGTTGGGGCAAATGGTGCTTTGGGCGTGCCCTGACTTTGCTCTGGCGCGGAATTCCTCGGCCCGGGCAGCTTACCCGAATCTGCATGAAACGTTTCGTTCAACCTCTGATCTCCAGTACCATTTTGGCTTTGGCGAGCGGTTGGATAGCCAGCGGCTGCAAGCCGGCCGAAACGCCCGGTGCGGCTGCGGCCAAGGGGGGCGGAGGCATGTCTTTTCAGGTGGTGGCGGTGGAGGCTCGCTTGCAGCCCGTGGCTGAGGTGGTGTCGTTGGTGGGAACCGTGACGCCGAATGAGTCGGTGGAAATCAAATCCGAGACCGATGGGGTGGTGCAAACCATCGGCTTCTCGGAGGGTCAGTCGGTCGAGTCAGGTGCGCTGCTGGTGGCGCTCGATCACACCAAGTTCCAGACAGCTCTCCAGGAATCCGAGGCGTCGCTGGAGCTGAGTCGGGCCAATTTCGAGCGGGCTGAGCAAATGTTCCGGGGCAAGCTCATCGCCCAACAGGAGTTCGACCAGGCGTCGGCGACGTTCCGGGTCAACCAGAGTGCGGTTGAGCTGCGCCGGCGGCTGCTCAAAGACGCACGCATCGTGGCCCCGTTCGCTGGCACCACCGGGGCTCGGCAAATCAGTCCGGGGCAGGTGATCTCCCGCAATACGCCGCTGACCACTCTGGTGGACTTGTCGGTCATGAAGGTGGAGCTGAGCTTGCCGGAACGATTCCTGGGCCAGGTGCGTATCGGCCAGAAGGTGGACTTCCACGTGGATGCCTACCCTCAGGAGCGTTTCTCGGGTGAGGTCTATTTCATTTCGCCGCAGTTGGACTCGGGCACTCGAACCGCTTTGGTCAAGGCTCGGGTGGCCAACCCGGAGGCGCGCCTTCGGGGTGGGATGCTGGCTCAGTTGGATTTGTCGGTTCGACTTCGGGAATCGGCGTTGGTCATTCCGGAGCCGGCGGTGATCGCCAGTGGCGACAGCAATATGGTCTTTGTGGTGAGCCCTCAGAACCAGGCCGTGATGCGTCCGGTCCGTTTGGGGTTGCGCTTGGCCGGCAAGGCGGAGGTGCTCAGTGGTGTGGAGCCGGGCGAGAAGGTGGTGGTGGAGGGAGTGAAAAAGATTTTCCCTGGGGCTCCGCTGAAGTTGTCAGGTCCGGAGTCCACGGCGCCCTACTTGAAGTAGCCGACCACGGGGCGCTTTCTCGCCTGCGACTCTGATTCGCAGAGGCGCAGGCTGGAATCAAAAACGCTGGAATCAAAAACAGGTTGACCCGTGCACGGCCTTACAGGCCTACTGTAGAAAATACTTGTTTTATCCAGCATGAGCGAGGCTTCTGCCATGACCTTGCGCCGGCGTTTGGCCACTTTGCGTGCCTGTGAGGCCGCCGAAGTAAGCCGCTGGGCGTTGATGGAGTGCGTTTCTCCTTGGAAACGGCCTTTGTTTCGGCTGGCTTGCTGGATCCAACCCAAGGCCTTTGCTCAGGATGTCAGTGTGGTGGAGGACGCCCTGAATGCGACGCGTCCGGAGCAGGTGAAGCTGGCCATCACCGACTTGCACGACCGGGCCCGTCGGCGTCCGATCTTTTGGAGGGATTCGCTGGGACTGCGGGTTTCCGGGCGTCGGTTGTTGGTCGTGGCCCAGATGGGTTTTCAGGGCGGGTCGTCGCAGTGAGTCCTTGCCGATATCCGCTCCGATACCGTCTCCCATACCAATAGGCTCCGATGGCGAGTCTTCGGGACTCCCTCGCTCCATGAGGGTGATTCGATGCGGGCGGGCTGGGTTGGGGACGCCCAAGCTGGACAGTGTTCCGGCTGGCCGGAACGATTCAGTTGGGAGGAAAGGGATGGCGTCGCGGATTCTTTCGCAAGACGAGGCGAGAGCGAGGCGCGGGCCGATTGAAGGCCCGTAACGAGTGAACAACGAAGCTCTTGCGGAAGAAGGCGCAGCCAGCACGACCGATCCAATTGAATCGTTCCGGCAAAAAAGGCGCCTGCGTTGCCGCAGGCGCCTTGGATATTCGATGGAGTGAATTACTCCTGAGCGTCAGCGCTGCTACCGCCGTTGGCGGACTCGCTGGCGGCAGGTGCGTCGCCCGAGGCGGCCTTTTCGCGCTCTTCCATGGCAGCCTTGCGGCTGAGGCGGACGCGGCCCTTTTCATCTTGGCCGAGCAGCTTCACCCAGATCTCGTCGCCGAGTTGGACGATGTCTTCGACCTGCTTGACGCGGAAGTTGGCGAGCTCGCTGACATGCACCAGACCTTCGCGGCCCGGGAGAAACTCCACGAACGCTCCGAAGTCCTTGATGGTCACGACCTTGGCCCGATAAACCTTGCCGATCTCCAGGGGTTCGCCGGAACCTTCGCCTTCGCCACCAGCCGGGGCGTCGCTGCGACGACCACCGCGTTCGCCGCGATCTGACCGACCGCCACGGTCGGGGCCACGGTCTCCGCCACGGCCGCCGCGATCACCGCCGCGAGGAGCACGGTCTCCGCCACGGTCTCCGGCGCGCTCGGGGCGCTCAGCGCGCTCCGGACGGGCTTCGCCTTCAGCGGCTGCAGGGGCTCCCTCTTCGGGGGCACCGGTGGAGGGCGGGATTTCTCCACGCTCTTCCATGGCGGCCTTGCGGCTGAGCTTCACGCGGCCCTTTTCGTCCACGCCGATGCACTTCACCCAGATGTCGTCACCCATCTTGATGACGTCTTCAACACGGGCGACGCGCTTGTTGGACAGCTCGCTGACGTGCACCAAGCCGTCTTGGCCGGGGAACACTTCAACGAAGGCGCCGAATTCTTTGATGGTCACGACGCGGCCCTTGTAGACCTTGCCGATTTCGATCTCGGCGCTCAGCGCTTCGATTTCGCGGCGGGCGATTTCCATGCCTTCCGGGGACACGGAGAACACCTTCACGGTTCCGTCGTCCTCGATGTTGATTTCGCAGCCGGACTCTTCGACCAGGCGCTTGATGTTCTTGCCACCAGGCCCGATCAGCGCGCCGATCTTCTCGGGGTTGATCTTCAGGGTGACGATGCGCGGAGCGTACTTGGAGATGTCCGAGCGCGGGGCCGGCAGCGTGGTGAGCATGTGGGCCAGGATCAGGCCACGGGCCACGCGGGCCTTCTCGATGGTCTGCTCCATGATCGGCAGCGGGATACCCTTGAGCTTCAGATCCAGCTGGAAGCCAGTGATGCCCTTGTCGGTGCCCGCGATCTTGCAATCCATGTCGCAGAACGCGTCTTCCCAGCCGATGATGTCGGTGAGGAGCTTGTAGCGGGAGATCTGATGATCAGCGCCGTATTCGGTGCAAATACCGATCGAAATACCAGCCACCGGGCGGGTGATGGGCACGCCGGCATCCATGAGGGCCAGGGTCGCACCGCAGACCGACGCCATGGAGGTGGAACCGTTGGATTCCATGATTTCCGCAGTGATGCGGACGGCGTAGGGGTACTCGCTGAGGGGGATCACCGGGCGCACGCTGCGCTCGGCGAGGGCTCCGTGGCCGATTTCGCGACGGCCGGGGCCGGTGATGCGGCCCGTCTCACCGACGGAGAAGTTCGGGAAGTTGTAGTGCAGCAGGAACTGCTTCTTGGTCTCGCCTCCGGTGTAGGAGTCGAACTGCTGGATGTCGTCGCTGGTGCCCAAGGTGGCCAAGCAGACGGCCTGGGTCTCGCCGCGGGCGAACACGGCCGAACCGTGGGCGCGGGGCAGGAATCCCACGTCGCTGGACAGGGCGCGGATCGCGTCGAAGTCGCGGCCGTCCAAACGCTTGGAGTGGTCGAGCACGAGGCTGCGGATCGCTTCCTTCTGGATGTAGTACTGGGCGTCCTTGAGGACGAACTCGGTCACCTTGTCGGCGCCGAATTGGGCGACGAGCTTCTGGCCGACTTCGGCGAAGATGGCGTTGACGGCGGCTTCGCGGGCCAGCTTCTGCTGGGTGAGGAGGGCCGGGATGATGCGGTCACCGGCCAGGGTCTTGGCGGCGGTGAGGATTTCTTCCGGAACGATGGTCACCGTGATGGCGCGCTTGGTCTTGCCGGCCTTGGCGGCCAGTTCTTCCTGGGCGGCGATCAAGGGTTGGCAGGCAGCCTGGGCGAACTTCAGGGCGGCGATGAAATCGGTCTCCGAAATTTCGTTGGCGGCACCTTCGTACATGACGACGTCGGTCTTGTTGCCGACGTAGATGAGGTCGAGGTCGGACTGGGCCTGCTGTTCGTGGGTGGGATTCACCACGAACTCACCGGCGACGCGGGCGATACGGACTGCGCCGAGCGGGCCGTCCCAAGGAATGTCGGAAACGGTCAACGCAGCCGAGGCTCCGAGGATGGAGAGGATGTCGGCGTCGTTCTGGCCGTCGGCCGAGAGCAACAGCGATTGGACCTGGACTTCGTTGTACCAGCCCTTGGGGAAGAGCGGGCGGATGGGACGATCGGTCAGGCGGCAGGTGAGGATCTCCTTCTCGGAGGGACGGCCTTCACGCTTGAAGTAACCACCGGGGTAACGGCCAGCGGCCGCTGCCTTCTCGCGGTAATCCACGGTGAGGGGGAAGAAATCCTGACCGGGCTTGGCCTTGGAGGCCGCAACGGCTGCGGTGAGGATGATGGTTTCGCCGAGTTGAACGGTGACGGCGCCGTCGGCCTGCTTTGCAAAGCGGCCGGTTTCGATGGTGATGTGTTGACCACCGACGGGGATTTGAACGGTATGGGACATACTAGCAGTTGCCCGACCGCCCTGAGGAACTTCACTCGATCTCCGGTGGATCTTCCTGAACGGGGGAAGATTCGTCGGTGGAGAGCGAGTGAAATTTCCCGGGCGGACCGGGCGTTTCTTTCTAACTTCTTTGACGCGTCTTTTGGGTTTTGGTGCGGAGGACTTGGCGCGCGCGTCGAATGGGCGCTGCCTCCGCAATTGTCCGCTTTGGACAATCCGAACAACCCTGTGGTCGCGGCAATCGTGGCCTGCAGGGTGTCCTAAAGCGAAAACCGGGTTGGTGGCCCGGTGTCGCAAAAATTACTTTCGGAGCTTCAGCTTCTTGGTCAGCGCCTGATAGCGGGCCGAATCCGTGCGGTTCAGATAATCCAACAGGCTGCGGCGCTTGCCCACCATGAGCAACATGCCGCGACGGCTGCTGTGATCCTTCTTGTTCTTCTGAAGATGCTCCGTCAGGGAGTTGATCTTCTCGGTGAGAAGGGCAATCTGGACATCGGCAGAGCCGGTGTCTTTTGCGTGGATGCGGTGTTCGGCGATGGTTTTGTTTTTCTCAGACATGATTCGGTGTCGGGAAGCCTTATACCTCCCTGTAAGCGTTTCCGTTTATCTTGAAAAACCAAATTAGGGGTTGGTGATCGATGGGGCAAGTCTGGAGTTTTCCTTGTCCGGACCCTTGTCCGGGCTGGTGGGTTCTTGGGTTGGGTTCTTGGGTTGGGTTGTTGGGTTGGGTCCGCGGGACTGGTCCTGCGCTCGCAGGGAACGTTGGGATAGGAGGTGCTTTCGCGCTGCGCGCGAGGGGGGGCAAGGTGTCGACGTTCCTATGCTCGCTCCGGCTCAGTCCCGCTGCTGCTTTGGTCGCCGCTACTGCCAATGCCATTTCTGCCACGGCTACTATTGCTGCTCCTACTACTGCTCCCACTGCGTTGCTGGAGGGTTTTGGGAGAAAGGGGATCAATAGAGGGGATCAAGAGGGACAGGCTCCGAGGCTTGCGGAAAGGGCCTGGGGTGGGAAGGGTGGGGGCTGGAGGGTTCCGGTTCTGAGCTTTCCGATGGGTTATGATCACTTACGAAGATGCGTTGGAGCGGGTTTTGAAGCCTCTGGTTCCGGTTTCTGTGGTTTCGATGTCGTTAACGGATGCGCTGGGATGCTGTTTGGCCGAGGAGGTCACGGCTCGGGTGGAGTTGCCGGGATTCGATACGGCTTCCATGGATGGGTACGCGGTGCGGGCATCGGAGGTGCCGGAGGGCGGTGTTTGCCTGCCGTGTTGCTTTGAGGTAGCGGCAGGCTGTGCTGCCGATCGGTCTTTGGGGGCGGGGGAGTGTGCTCGGATTCTGACGGGGGCTCCGATGCCGGCGGGGTCGGATGCGGTGGTGATGCAGGAGGATACGGAGCGGGAGGTCGATGGGCGGATCCGTTTCCTGGATGGGGTCCAGCCGTGGGAAAATGTGCGGTTTCGGGGGGAAGACTTCCGGGTGGGAACCCGGTTGCTGGTCGCCGGACAGCGGATGGGTCCGCCTCAGTTGGCTCTGGCCGCGGCGGCGGGGCATGCCGAAGTTCGGGTACACCGGAGGGTTCGGGTGGTGGTGGTGGTTTGCGGGGATGAGTTGCAACCACCGGGGAGTCCGTTGGCTTCGGGACAGATCCATGACAGCAATTCGGTGCTGCTGGCGTCGCTCTTTCGATCCGCGGGCGCGGAGGTAGTGGTGCTTCCGGTGCTTCCGGATCAGTTGGAGGCGACGATGGCGGGCCTGGATTCGGCGGTGTCTCTGGCAGATCTGGTGGTGACCGCCGGGGGCGCTTCGGTAGGGGATCGGGATTTTCTGCGACCGGCCTGGGAACGGTTGGGGGGGCAGCTCGATTTTTTCCGGGTGGCCATCAAGCCCGGGAAACCGCTGTTCTTCGGATCGCTGCGGGGGGTGCCTCTCATTGGATTGCCGGGGAATCCGGTTTCAGCCTTTGTGACGGCCGTGCTGATGGCCTTGCCGGCCCTACGTCGGTTGCGGGGGCAGACCCGCTCAGAGTCGCCGACCACCCTGGGCACGCTTTCGGCCCCGCTTTCCAATCCAGGCAATCGACGCCACTTCATGCGGGTGATTCTGGAGGATGCGGGGCTGGTGAGTTCGGCCGGGGTTCAGGCCTCGCACATTTTGCTGTCCTTGTCCCGGGCCAATGGGTTGGTGGATGTGCCTCCAGGAACGGAATGGCCGGCCGGAACTCCGGTTCGGGTGCTGCGCTGGCCGGGAAGCTGATCGACGGACGACAATGGGTTGCACTTTCGCGACACGTGTGGACAGTCAGCTCCTTAAATGAAAACCGTTTCCATGATGGTGGCCGCGTCGGTGGCTGTCGGCAGTGCTTGGGCCCAGGATCGATTCGCCGCCGTGCCTTATACGGGAAACCTTGAAGTGAACACCGGCTACTCGGCCGGTTCGGATATCCGTTTGGGAACCCGCGAGTTGGGCAATCTCAATGCCACTCGCACCCGGCTGGATTACAAGGGGGTCTTCAATCCGGCGGCCGAATTCAATTGGGGGGTGGGTGCGGCGTACACGCGCTGGGACTTTGGACGCGATCCGGGCAATCCGCTGCCGGCCAATTTGCAGTCGGTGGCTCTCCCGATCTCGGTGTCGTGGCGTTTTCGTGAGGGTTGGCAGGCTTTCGGGGAGGTGTCCCCGGGTCTCTATTCCGATTTCGAACAAATCAGCGGTGACGATTTCAATGCGCCGTTCATTGGAGGGGTGGGCTACACGGTGAATCCCGACCTGCAAGTGTTCCTCTCGGCCAGTGTGGATCCGCGGCGGGATATCCCGGTGGTGGGTGGGCCGGGCGTGCGTTGGCGCTTCGCCGAGCAGTGGACGCTGTCGTTGCTGCTGCCGCGGCCGCAAATTCAATACCGCCCGTCGGCTGATTGGACCTTCCACATCGGGGCCGAGTTGCTGGGTGGGGCTTACCACCTGAATCCGTCGTATGGCCGGGACAACGGGCTGCCCGCCATGGACGATCAGATGGCCACTTACCGGGAGATTCGTACCGGTGTCGGGGCGCGTTGGGGTGGGCTGAAGGGTTTCTACGCTTCGCTCGAGAGCGGTTGGATGATCGATCGACGCTTCGTGCTCAATGACGTCCGTCTGCAGTTCAATGGCGACGGAGCCGTCTACGGTCAGTTGGCCATCGGGTACCGGTATTGAGCCGGAACAATCGGTCCGGTAGAGCGTGGCTTACAGCGCGTTGAGGATCCGATTCAGGTTCACGTTCTTGGAGATGATCTCCTGGATGAGTTGGATCTTCTGGCTGTCGTCAGGACGGGTCTTGACGATCAAATCGTGGACGACCGATGCCGCGTGGTAGCTGTCCTTGTTGGTGATGATCACCGGGCAGGGGAGTTCCCGAAGTTGTTTGAGCATCGAGGGGGTCGGCTTGATGTCGTCCGACAAGACGAGGCCGGCGATGGGGGCCTTGGTGGCCTTCATGTGTTCGGTGGCCGCATTCAAGATGTCCTCCCGGTCGGCCGGCACGATCATCACCACGTTGGGTTTGAGCAGGGTCTTGGCCCGTTCGGCACCCATGGCTCCGATGACCACCTGATTGACGATTTGGGTCAGCGGGGATTTTCCGACGAGGATCTCCGCTTCCAGTTCGTCGGCGATGGCCCCAAGCGTTGGGCGTGAGAGGATGGGTTGGTAGGGAACCACGCCCAGGAGTTCGAGCCCTTTGCGCTTGAGTCCGCGCTGCGCGAACTCGGTGATGTAGTCGAGCTTCTCGGGCAGCACCTTGTTGATGATGACTCCGATGACCTGAACCCCCTCTTGTTTGAAGAGGGCGTGGTTCATCACCGTTTCGTCGATGGGCTGGCCGATGCCGCCGCGGGTCACGATGACCACCTTGGCGTTGAGCAGTTTGGCGACGTTGGCGTTGGAAAGATCGAAGACGCTGCCGACGCCGGCGTGCCCCGTGCCTTCGCAGAGGACAAAGTCCTTCTCCCAAGCCACGCGATCGAAGGCCTTGTGGATGCGCTTGACCAAGGCCTCGAGGTTGGACGATTGCAAGTACTTGCGGGTGAAGTCGGGTTCCACCGCGATGGGCGACATGTCCACCAGCGGGCAATTGAGACGGAAGACGCGGTCCATGATCACGGCGTCCTCGTCGATTTTCTGCTCGTCGATTTCCACGAAGCGCTGACCCACCGGCTTGATGTAGCCCACTCGCCCGTAGCGTCGCTGCAATGCCGCCAGGAGACCGAGCGAGGTGGTGGTCTTGCCGTCGTTCTGGCGGGTGGCTGCTATGAAGACCCGGGGAGTCAGCAGGTTTTGGAGCATGGACCGGAGGGGCTCTGGTGGTGCGGAAGTTGGGGTAGGGTTCAGAGGTCGCCCGGCAGGTTCTCGCCGGATCCCGGGTAGAGCTGCTGGTAGTCGATGCTTTGCAAGCCCACGATGGCGGCCACGCCCAGGATGTCGTGAGAACTGCTGCCGCGCGACAAGTCGGCGGCGGGTCGGTCCAGACCCAGCAGGATCTGGCCGTAGGCGTTGGCCCGGGCCACGTGCTGGATGAGCTTGCTGGCGATGTTTCCCGAGTTCAGGTCGGGGAAGATGAGGACGTTGGCTTTTCCGGCCACCTTGCTGTCGGGCAGCTTGCGCAAGGCGATCTCCGGGATGAGTGCGGCGTCGACTTGCAATTCGCCGTCGAAGTCGGCTTCGAATCCCATGTCATGGGCCTTCTGCTGAGCCAAACCCGTGGCGGCCTTGACCTTCATCAGGCTCGGTTGAGTGGCGCTGCCCTTGGTGGAGTAGCTCAGCAACGCCACGCGGGGGCGGACTCCTGAGATTTGCCGGGCGAGGCGCGCTGTCGAGATGGCGATGTCGGCCAATTGATCGACGGTGGGTTCGGGGATGACGCCGCAATCACCCATGAAGAGCACGCCCCGGTCGCCGAAGCGGGTGTCTTCGACCTCCATGACCATGCAGGAAGAGGCCGTCGTGGTTTTTGGCGCGACCTTGATGATTTGAAAGAGCGGTCGGAGAACCCCGCCGGAGATTTCATTGGCTCCGGAAACCAGACCGTCGGCCTGCTTCATGGCCACCATCATGGCTCCGAAGTAGTTGGGCTTGATCATGGCTTCGCGGGCTTCCTGTTCTTCGATGCCTTTGCCCCGACGCAACAGCATGAAGCGCCGCACAAAGCTATCGAGATCAGGGCTTTCCGAGGGGTTGATCAGGCGAATGCCTTCCAGGGACACGTTCAGTGCGGCGGCGGCCTCTTTGATGGCCAGTCGGTCGCCCAACAAGATCGGTGCCCCAAGGCGCAGGGAAAAGAACTGGCGGGCGGCCTGAATGACCCGGGGCTCGGTTCCTTCCGGAAAGACGATCCGCTTGGGGTGACGTTGGAGCTTCTCGATGACGCCGCCAATGAAACGCATGGCTGGACCATGGCCGAGCCGCCCACGCCCGACAAGGATGGCCTCGGCTCCTTCCGAGGGACGAAAAAACCCGCGACTTCGGGTCTTTCGACCGATGCCGCGGGTTCTTCGGTGGAGTGGCGAATTCTCCCGAAGGAGGATTCGATGGAAGGCCGATCAGGCCTTGGCCACCAGCTGGCGCAAGACGTAGGGCAAGATGCCGCCGTGCTGGTAGTACTCGATCTCGATGGGGGTATCGATGCGGCAGGCCACCGCGATGTTCTCCACCGTGCCGCACTTGCGGGTGATGCGGAGGGTCAGGTCTTGCTGTGGCTTCACGGCGGGGCTCAGACCGATGACGTCGAAGGTCTCGGTGCCGTCCAGTTTCAGGCTCTGGGCGCTGGCGCCGTCCTTGAACTGCAGCGGCAGCACGCCCATGCCCACCAGGTTGGAGCGGTGGATGCGTTCGAAGCTCTGGGCCACAACGATTTTCACGCCGAGCAGGTTGGTGCCCTTGGCGGCCCAGTCGCGGCTGGAACCGGTGCCGTACTCTTGGCCGGCGATCACGATGAGCGGGGTGCCAGCGGCTTGATAGGCCACGGCCGCGTCGTAGATCGAGGTCTTCTGGCCATCGGGACCGAAGGTGTTGCCACCCTCTTCGCCGCCGAGCATCAAGTTCTTGATGCGGACATTGGCGAAGGTGCCGCGAGTCATGATGCGGTCATTGCCGCGGCGGCTGCCGTAGCTGTTGAAGTCGACGAACTCCACGCCGTTGTCGACCAGGAACCGGCCCGCCGGGGAGCTCTTCTTGATGGCGCCGGCCGGGGAGATGTGGTCGGTGGTCACCGAATCCCCGAAGATGCCCAACGCACGGGCCCCGCGGATCTCGGCGATGGTGCCGGCCTCCATGCCGAACTGCGTGAAGAACGGAGGCTCCTGGATGTAGGTGGAATTGCGGTCCCACTCGTACACATTGCCCACGCTCGAGGAGATTTCATTCCACTTCGGATTCTGGGCCGCGAAGTCGGTGTAGAGCGCGCGGAAGACCTCGGGCTTGAGGGCCGCCTGCAAGGTGTCGCGCACCTCGGTCAGGCTGGGCCAGATGTCCTTCAGGAACACCGGTCCGTTCGTACCCTCGCCGATGGGCTCGGTGGTCAGGTCCTTGTCGACCCGGCCCGCCAGCGCGAAGGCCACCACCAGCGGCGGCGACATCAGGAAGTTGGCCTTGATGTTCTGATGGACGCGGGCTTCGAAGTTGCGGTTGCCCGACAGGACCGAGGCGGCCACCAAATCGTTCTTCACCACGGCCTCCTCGATCTTGGCGTCGAGCGGACCGGAGTTGCCGATGCAGGTGGTGCAGCCGTAGCCGACGGTCTGGAAGCCCAGCTGGTCGAGGTAGGTCTGGAGGCCGGTCTTGTTCAGGTAGTCGGTGACGACTCGGCTGCCGGGAGCCAGCGACGACTTCACCGACGGGTTGAGCTTCAGGCCCTTCTCAATGGCCTTCTTGGCCAGCAAGCCCGCGGCCAGCATGACCGTGGGGTTGGAGGTGTTCGTGCAGCTGGTGATGGCGGCGATGAGCACCGAGCCATGTCCGATGTGCGAGCCATGGACCTCGGCGCTGACCGACGCGAAGTCTTCGGCCTTCTTGCCGAAGCCACTCTCGGTGACCGGCTTGCTGAACGAGCCCACGAAGCTGGACTTGAGGTTCTGCAACTCGATGCGGTCTTGCGGACGCTTCGGGCCGGCCACGCTGGGCACCACGGTGGAGAGGTCGAGCTCGACCACTTGGGAGTATTCGATCTGACCCTTCTGCGGCATGCCCCACAAGCCCTGGGCCTGGTAGTAGTTCGTGTAGAGGGCGATTTGCTCTTCGGTGCGGCCGGTGGCGCGGAGGTAGTTCGTGCACTCCTCGTCGATGGGGAAGAAGCCCATGGTCGCGCCGTATTCGGGAGCCATGTTGGCGATGGTGGCGCGGTCCACCAGCGGCAGGGCGGCGGCACCCGGGCCGAAGAACTCCACGAATTTGCCGACGACCTTGGCCTTGCGGAGCATTTGGGTGACGGTCAGCGCCACGTCGGTGGCGGTGACGCCCTCACGGATCGCGCCGGTCAGGTGCACGCCCACGACATCGGGGGTCAGGAAATACACCGGCTGGCCCAGCATGCCCGCCTCGGCCTCGATGCCGCCCACGCCCCAGCCGACGATGCCCAGACCATTGATCATGGTGGTGTGGGAATCGGTGCCCACGAGCGTGTCGGGATAGTAGACGCCGCCAGCACTCAGAACGCCCTTGGCCAAATACTCCAGGTTGACCTGGTGGACGATGCCAATGCCCGGGGGAACCACCTTGAAGGTGTCGAAGGCTTGCATGCCCCACTTGAGGAACTGGTAGCGCTCGCGGTTGCGGGTGAACTCCAGATCGAGGTTCTTTTGCAGCGAGTCACCGGAGCCGGCGAAATCCACCTGCACCGAGTGGTCGACCACGAGGTCCACCGGCACCAGGGGTTCGATGATCTTGGGGTTCTTGCCCAGCTTGGCCACCGCCGAGCGCATGGCGGCCAAGTCGACCAGCAGCGGCACGCCGGTGAAGTCCTGCAGGACGATGCGCGCCACCACGAAGGGAATCTCGGCGGTCCGGGATTCGTTGGCTTTCCAGTTGGCCAGCTCGCGCACATTGGCTTCCTGAACCTTCAGCCCGTCGCAGTTGCGCAGAACGCTTTCCAGCACCAGTCGGACGGAGACCGGGAGTTTGGAGATCGGGCCTACGCCGGCCTTTTCCAGGGCAGGGAGGCTGTAGAACTGGCCGGTATGGCCATTGCCCAGATCGAAGGATTGAAGGGTGTTGAACAGGTTGTGCGGGGTGCTCATTGACAGAGATGCTTGGGGAGAAAGCGGCGTTTTGTCTGCAAATTGCGGTTTGTGAGCCGGAGCGTCAAGAAACCGAACTCGGGGCCAGTGTGCAAAAGGGGGCTGAATCAGGAGGTTTGGCCGGGGGATTCTCCGCGGCACAGCTTGCGATAAGTGGCCAAGGCCAGCAGAGGCCAGGCGTTCCGGTACATGTCGTACTTCAGGTAGAACACGCACGGGAAACCAGTGCCGGTGATCTCATCCTCGGTCCATGAACCATCCTCGTTGTGGTTGCGGATGAGCCAGTCGACCCCTCGGTGGATGGCCGGATCGCTGGGATCGCCCATCGCGCAAAGACCCATGATGGCCCAGGCGGTCTGGGAAGCGGTGGCGGGCCCAGTGCCCTTGAAGATGGGGTCGTCGTAGGTGTTGCACCGTTCGCCCCAGCCCCCGTCGGGCAGTTGGACGCTGCGCAGCCAATCGGCGCCGCGTTTCAACCAGGGCTCGTTCATGTTCCAGTTCATGGCCCGCATGCCCCGGAGCACTTGCCAGGTACCGTAAATGTAGTTCACGCCCCAACGGCCGTACCAGGAACCGTCGGTTTCCTGCTGCTCCTTCAGGTAGGCGATGGCGCGCTGGACTTGCGGGCAATTCCGATCCCAACCCTCGTAGCCCAGCAGCTCGAGGATGCGCGCGGTGATGTCGGCGCACTCGGGGTCGAGCATGGCGTTGTGGTCGGCGAAGGGCACCTTCTCGAGGATGGACTTGGTGCAGTCCTTGTCGAAGGCCGCCCAACCGCCGTCGCGGCACTGGAAGGTCATCATCCACCGGATGGCCCGGTCGCGGCATTCATCGCGCCGTTTCCGGTCGCTGCTGGGGGTGAGCCGCAGGGCCAGAATGACCATGGCCGTGTCGTCCACGTCCGGGTTCCACTGGTTGGCGAATTCAAACACCCAACCGGAGGCTTCGACGTTGGCCGGGTTCTTGTGGATCCAGTCGCCCCGAAAACGGATCTCCTTGTCCATCAACCACTCGGCCGAGCGGCTGAGCTTGAGGTGATGGGCCGGGACGCCGGATTCACGGAGGCAAATCGCCACGATGGCACTGTCCCACACCGGTGAGAAGCACGGCTCGATGCGCACGGAATCTTCCGTGAAGTGCATGAGCTTTTGCAGCTCGTGATGCGCCCGGATGACCTGCGGGTGATCGTCGGGGTAGCCCAGGGCGATGAGCGCGATGAGCGCATTGAGCATCGCCGGGAAGATCGCCGCCAGGCCATCGCTGCCCTCGAACCGTTCCAGCATCCAGGTTTCGGCCCGCTTGAGCGCTCGATCGCGGAATGGATGGAGGCCTTGGCGACTCACCCATTCGGCGAATTTGTGCAGGCGATCCAGCCACAGGAAAATGTTGCGCAGCGAAAAGTCGAAATAGCGCGGATGCAGGGTTTCCTCGAGTTCCCACTTTCCGTTGGGGAAGAGCTCATCGAGATCCACTGCCAGTTTCCGGGTGGGCCGGAAGTGGTTGATGATGGCCAGCGGAATGATCATCGCCCGCGACCAGTTGCTCATCTCCCAAAAGTTGACGTGGAACCACTTTCCGATGAGGAGCACCTCGCACGGGATGGTGGGCACGTGGTTCCAGGTCACCAGACCGATGAGGGCCAGGTAGAGCTTGGAAAAGGTGTTCATCCGGGGCACGCCGCCCAGAGAACGGGCCATTTCCCGGGCACGGAGCATGCGCGGATCGGTAGTGGGGATGCCGGCCAGCTTCAGGGCCAGGTAGGCCTTAACGGTGGCGTTCACCTCGGCCGGGCCGTGGGGATAGATGTTCCATCCGCCGTCGGGGAGCTGCTTCTCGAAAATGTGGTGGACCGCCTTGCGCTGCCAACCCGCATCGACTTTGCCCCACCAGTGGTAGAAGGCCACCATGTCGGCGACCAAGGTCACATCCACCATCAGTTCGCCCACCCAGTAGCCCTCAGGCTTCTGCTCGGATAGCAGGTAGCTCTGGGATCGGGTGATCGCAGCATCAAGTTCGGGATGGATGGGAAAGGCCGGCTTTCCCAAGGCGCTGTCCGCAGTCCGGAGCGGCGCTTGGCTCACTGACATGTGGTCAAGGATGCGGGCGGAACTTCATCGCGCAAAGTGATTATTGACCATCCTCACCGGCCGCCTGCTGTGCTGCACATCCCAGAAAACGCCTTTGAGGCTTGGGCTTTTTGGAGCCTGTCCCTAGCCTCGGACCGTGTTCGGGAATCTTCGCAGCGTTCACTTCATTGGGATCGGCGGCACCGCGATGGCCAGCGCGGCGGTTGCCATGCACGAGCTCGGGTATCAGGTCACCGGTTCGGATCAAGATGTGATCTACCCGCCGATGTCCACGTTCCTGGCCGAACGGAGCATTCGCGTGATGGCCGGATACGCCGAGGTCAACCTCGCCCACCGACCCGACTTGGTGGTGGTTGGCAATGCCATTTCCCGAGGCAATCCCGAGGCCGAGGCGGTGCTCGAACGCAAGTTGCGCTACTGCTCGCTGCCCGAATTGTTGAAGGAATTCTTCATCCGGGGCCGCCGCTCTCTGGTGGTCACCGGCACGCACGGCAAAACCACGACCGCCTCGCTGTTGGCTTGGGTGCTGGAGAGTGCGGGGTTGAACCCGTCGTTTCTCATTGGTGGTATTCCGCGCAATCTGGGCCAGGGCGCTCGGTTCACCGACTCCGAGTGGTTCGTCATCGAGGGCGACGAATACGACACGGCCTTCTTCGACAAGCGCTCCAAATTCGTCCACTACCTGCCGGAGGTGGCGATTGTGAACAACCTGGAGTTCGACCACGCCGACATCTTCCCGACGCTGGCCGACATTCAGTTGAGTTTCCGCCGGTTCATTCACCTGATCCCCCGCAATGGCCTCCTCTTGGCCAATGGCGACGAAGCCAACATCACCCCGCTGCTCGATGTCCGGCACTGCCCGGTCAAGCGCTTCGGCCTCGGTGCGGCGAATGAATTGAAGGCCAGCGGACTGGTGCTGAAGGACGACAGTTCGGAGTTCGAGTTGGGCGGCACACGGTTCCGGATTCCGATGGTGGGCGAACTCAATGTGCGCAACGCCTTGGCAGTCACCGCTGCGGCCCGCCACTGCGGCATTCGCGATTCGGTCATCCAATCGGCCTTCGACTCCTTTCTGAGTGTGAAGCGGCGGATGGAGGTTCGGGGAGAGGCCGGTGGGGTGACGGTGATCGACGATTTCGGCCATCATCCCACCGCCATTCGCGAAACGGTTCGTGCGTTGCGGGTGAAGTTCCCCGGTCGCCGCATCTGGGCCGTGTTCGAGCCCCGTTCCAACACGACGCGTCGCAATGTCTTCCAGCAGGAGTTGGTGGATGCTCTGGAACGGGCTGACGCGGTGGTGGTGGCCGAGGTGGCCCGGTTGGAGCAGTTGCCCTTGGGCGAGCGCCTCGACCCGGAAAAGCTCATGCAAGACCTGCGCCTCACCGGCAAGCCGGCCGCCTACTTGCCGACCGTTGAGTCCATTGTGGACCATGTGGGTTCCGGTGCCCGTCCGGGTGATGTGGTGTGCGTCTTCAGCAATGGTGGTTTCGGAGACATCCACAACCGGTTGCTGGCCCGTCTCGGGGGTCACTGAATAAACGCCCACCCGTCGCGTCGGACAGAATTGTGGGCCCTCCTTGGGACCCACTGCATGAACAAATCCTATGTTGTTGCGGCCGCGCTAATTGCGTGGTCAGCCACGGTCACCGCCACCCTCAACGCCGGTAACGTCTCCTGGGGCGTCAGCGTCGGAAGCTGGGGAGGGGGCATCGGAGTCGGGGTTTCCGCTGGCTCCGGAGGCGGATATGGATACGTGAATGGAGGCGGTCCTGGTCGTTGGGGCGGTCATCATCACCACGGCGGAGGGTTTGTTTCTGTAGCAGCTCCAGTCGTTGTTTATTCTGCGCCGCCTCCCCCACCTCCGACGGTGGTCTATGCCCCGGCTCCTGTGGTTTATGCGCCCGCGCCGGTCGTCTACGCCCTGGCTCCTGTTGTCTATGCGCCTGCGCCTGTAGTGTATGCGCCGGCTCCGGTTGTGTATGCGCCGGTTCCGGTG
>Ga0214923_10004235_pt1 | contig 17459 bp, 18 predicted proteins | sample LL1510_MetaG_FD_177993 | JGI IMG/M metagenome (GOLD analysis project Ga0214923, IMG submission 177993) | Freshwater microbial communities from Lake Lanier, Atlanta, Georgia, United States - LL-1510 | ecosystem: Environmental > Aquatic > Freshwater > Lake | place: USA: Georgia | collected... | reverse complement strand
GATATGGCTATACAATGTTATAGTATGTTACAAAATATATATAATAAAGAATACTCGGAAATAATGGATTTATTTTATGGAATATACATGTCTGAAATAATATCCATAGATGGAAGTAAACGATTAGCAATTAAACCAGAACATTATTTTATATTAGATTTACCAGTATTAGATAATAATACTTTAGCTAATAATTTATACGATTGCTTTAATATGTTTTGTAAAACCGAAGTTTTAGAAGGAGATAATGCTTGGTTTAATGAGAGTACTGGAACTAAAGAAGATATAAAAAAACAATTTTCATTTTGGAATTTTCCAAAAATATTAGTCATTTCATTAAAACGATTTTCACCCGACGGTACACAAAAAATAAATAATAATATTGAATTTCCATTAAATGATTTAGATTTATCCAATTATGTTCGTGGGTATAATGCGTCATCTTATAAGTATGATTTGTATGGGGTATGTAATCATATGGGAGGTGTAATGGGTGGACATTATACTGCTTTCGTAAAACACGCTGAAAATAAATGGATACATTTTAATGATAGTAGTGTAGAATTGGTGGATGACCCGAATAAGATAATTACCCCTTTAGCGTATTGTTTATTTTATCGTAAAAAAAATAACTAATTATAATATATTATTATTTATATAATGGATACAATAAATATAAATCAAGTAATAGAACCAAATACCGATTTAACTGGCAATACAACAACAAAAGGAAATAATGATGTTAAAACAAATACTGATACAAATAAATCTGAAGAAACTACTTCTTTATTCAAAAATATTTTTAGCAGTTCTAATTTTATATTAGTTATATGGTTTTTAGGAGTATATTTTATAGCATATTTCATTTTAGGATTTTTCTTTCAATCTAGTAATCCATCAAGTAATGAAAAAGGTATGGCAAGATTGATTGATATTTTGATATTTTCTTGTATAATGATTGTAATTATAACAACCTATTATTCCAGTTCTGATTATCAAAAAGATAATTTTTTGAATATACTTCTTACTAAAATACAAGAATTTGTAGATGAGCCATCATCTATATTCAAAGTAGTTTCGTTCATAGTAGTATTTTATATTGTTATTTATTTGTTTCGTTTTCCAATGACTGAAGGGTCAAAATCTATGGCTATTACAATTATTGAAGGCATTTCTTGGGTATTATTCATAGTTATAGTCATAGTTGATTTTTTTAAATATTTCCTGAAAATACCTATCATGGATATTCTGTCGTTTTTATTTGGATGGGAAAAAACAGACCTAAAACCTGTAGTAGAAGTCAAAGGTAATGTTGTTCCAACTCAACCTAATGAAGTATTTAATATCTCAAACAATTTATATACTTATGATGATGCCCAAGCTATTTGTAGTTCATATGATGCTAAATTGGCTAGTTATGACCAAATAGAAGAAGCATATAATGATGGTGCTGAATGGTGTAGTTATGGTTGGTCTGATAACCAAATGATATATTTTCCAACACAAAAAGCAACTTGGGATAAATTACAAAAAACGAAAAACCATAAAAATGATTGCGGAAGACCTGGTGTAAACGGTGGTTATATTGCGAATCCATATCTGAAATTTGGCGTAAACTGTTATGGTAAAAAACCAAAAGCCAATGATAATGATTTGGCGAGAATGAAAGCAAATAAAGATTATGTTTTTCCAAAAACAGAAGAAGACCTTGCGTTAGAAAAGAAAATCAAATATTGGAAAGATAATGCGGATACATTGTTAAAAGTAAATTCATTCAATACCAATAAATGGTTTGAAAATTGGAATGGCAATTCTTTTGTAAAATAAATTATAATTGTTACTAAGATATAATTATAATTTTAATGATTTTTCTTTGTTTTATTATTGACATTGATTTTATTTTTGCGCGAATATTTCTTTGACATTCCACCTGGCACATTCATAACAGATACCATATCAAATAATTTATTAAAATGGTCTTCTGATATTGTCCCTCCTTCTATTAAATTATTTTTTTGTTGGTGAGAACCTCCGACCAAATCATTTAAATCTTTTTCAACAAATAATCCAATAGGAACTGCTAAATTTTTAAATCTTGATACACCAAAATCACCATGTTCTTTTGTTCCACCAAGTAATTCATATTTTTCTAATTGTTCTTCTATTAATTTTTCAATAGGAAACCCACCCATTATAATATCATTTTCATTTTTTTTAAATTCTAAATGTTCTCCAAATGATGTTAAATATTCAACCATTTTTATAAAATACTATATTAATATATTATTATATTTTTATTCCAAAATTAGTTTTTATTGTAATTGCTGCGAATTTCTTGTGATACATTAATCTCGCGATTATCTTTCAAATATTGTATAATAAATTCAACATGGGATTTATCGGGTATTATTTCCTCTAATTTCTTTTCAATATATCCATAACTCAATGGCGAATAGTCTTTTTTCTCAACAATTCTAAGTTCTCCATTTGTTATTCCTATTTTTTTATTTATCAAGTCATTATCATTCATATATTTACAAATGTCTTCTGATAAAGAATTCTTCATTTCACGCATTTTTTTCGTTTTTTCATTTACTATTTTTAATTGATTGTCTATTAAAACCCATTTTTGTACATTCTCAATAAATTGATTTTTTGGTTGTTTAATTATAACATTACCACTAATATTATTCATAAATATAATATTAGTAAAGCTTATTTATTTTCTATTCTTACTTGTAGAACGTTTTTTTGCGGTTTTTCTGTTTTTCTTTTCTTCAACAGGTTCTCCGCCTTTGTTTTTTACAGATTTATAAACTTTCTTAGCATCTTTCATAGCATTTCTAAGTTTATATCCAGATTTATGTTTGTTTGCGTTGTATGTTTTTTGAACTAATTTTGCCCAAGCGTTCATATAATATGAACGAAGATATTATTTAATTATAATATTTTTATTTTTTAAATTTATCTTCTAAATTTCTTTCCTGTATAATTTTTTCTTGAATATCTGTTTTTATTGTTTACTGTTTTATTTTTTTTACCATACATATGACTTGCTGCTGTTAATAAACCAGCAACGGCTAAACCTGTTAAATTACCTCCTCTTCTTTTACGACTACCGCCTTTTAAAGGGACGGCTTCCACAGGCATTTTTCCACCATCAGCAGCAATTAAATTAGTTCCTTGTTGTGCGTGTTGTTGTCCAATACCACCATATGTATTTATAGTATGATGGTATGCGTCACCTCCTTTCATTGAGCGCTTACTATAACTTCTTCTATGAGAACGTCTTGGCATATTTACTATAATGTATGTATATATAATATATTTACCTAAATAGTTGTAGAAATTTTATAATTATGTGGATTATTTAATAGTTTTACTAATAGAAACAAATTTACTAATATAATAAAAATCAGAAATACATTATATAAACAAACAAACCAAACATAATAATACATTTCATTATAAATAATATTTACAATTGGTTTAATAATCTCTTTTATATTTTTACGCATATCTTCTCTTTGAAAAAATTCTATACAAGTATTATGAATAGTTTTCATACATCTATTTAAATAATATATTTATAATTGGTTTATTAAACGAATTCATAAAATATATTTCGTAAAAATATTATTAAAGAGAACCTTTGAAATAATATAAAATGGAAGGCATTTATGAAACCAATGATAGTTTTAATTTTGATAAACTAATATTAGCAAAACCTACCCAAATACCAGGTGGAAATTATTTTATAAAATTATTAATGAATGATAATTCTTTATATATTCAACCACCTAAGTGTAAATTAAAACAAGGTATTTCAAAAGCAGGTAAACGGATGTTTGCTGATTTAATGTTTACAAACGAAAATGACCAATTTATACGATGGATGGAGAACCTAGAAAATCATTGTCAAAAAAATATTTTTAGAAATAGAGAACAATGGTTTGATGGTGATTTAGAAATGACTGATATTGAGAATTATTTTACATCTCCGTTAAAGGTTTATAAATCTGGAAAGTATTATATCATTAGAACCAATATAACAACTGCGTTAGGTAAAAGTATTTTAAAAATTTATGACGAAAATGAAAATGAAGTGAATATGTATAATATAAATGAGAATATGAATATTATGACTATTTTAGAAATACAAGGTATAAAATGTTCTGCCCGAAGTTTTCAAATTGAAATAGAATTAAAGCAAATGTTAGTGTTAAATCCTGTAAATATATTTGATAAATGTTTGTTGACTAAAAAAACGCCTGAAGTTGTTAATAGTAATTCAAATAAAATAGAAGAAAAAGAAAACAACGATTTAGAAAAAACAGAGAACAATACAGAAGTAGATAGTTTATTAAATAATATTATTGACGATAACAATAATGATAACGACATTACTATCAATAGTAACGATGATAAAGAAGTTATCATGAAGAGCGACGATGTTATTGACGAAAATATGAATAGTGAGGAAAATACTTTAGAACAAAAAGAAGAAGAAACCATTGAAAACAATGAAGTAAAAATTAAAGAAACAACCGAAAATAAAAATAGTAATGGTTTAGAAGAAGTATCTATTCCTTTAGAGGATTTATCTGAAGATGATAAAGTACAATTAAAACAAAGAAATGAAGTATATTATGAGATGTACCGAGAAGCAAGAAGAAAGGCAAAAATCGCAAGAAATTTAGCACTTTCTTCTTATTTAGAAGCAAAACGAATAAAAAATACATATATGTTAGATGATTTGAAAGATAGTGATGATAGTGATTTAGATATAGATTTAGAGGAAGAATAAAATATGAATAATGAAAAAATATTAATCTCAAAAACATATTTAGAATTATTACACTGAACTTTTCATATATTTAGCAAAAATAAAATGAAATTTTATAAATTTTTTATCAGTCGTTTATATAAAAAGAATGTTCAAGAATATTCAAAGTGCAATTGCTAAGTTTTTTACACAAGAAAGAGTATTATTTTTAGTAATATTCATCGTTTTAGCATGGGGTTTATTAACATATTCTGGCGCAAAATCATTCAATCTTGATAGTATGTCTGTTGGAGCTCCAGCTCAACCTGCTGCTCCTGTTGACCCAACTGTTGTTCCAAAACCACAATCATCTGCCCCTGGTTATGCTTTACAACCAGTAGCAAACCCAAGTGATTTATTACCTGCTGACCACAACAGTGAATGGTCTGCTTTAAATCCAAACTCAATGAAAAAGGGCGATATTTTAATGCCTGATTTATTACAAGCTGGTTACCATATTGGTTTAGATACAATCGGACAAACCCTTCGTAATGCTAACCTCCAATTACGTTCAGACCCAGTTATTCCAGTTCAATCAGTTGGCCCTTGGAATCAAAGTACTATTGAACCAGATTTAGGACGTGTTCCACTTGAAATTGGACAAGGCCCACAATAATAATACAATTTTGAATAATTTATTTAGAAAAAACCATATATCATATTATAATAAGAAAAAATTAATATAATATGACTATTCATACACATACTTTTGAAAATGGATTTAAAATTATTTATGAAAAACCAAAAAATAATTCACCTTTAAGTTCCGTTCAATTATTTTGCGATGTTGGCTCTGTAAATGAATATGATGGAATACGCGGTGCGTCACATTTCATTGAACATATGTGTTTTAAAGGAACCAAACAATTTCCGAAATCCAAGGATATTTTATTGACTTTTGATAAATTTGGTGCGGATTTTAATGCTTATACTGAAAAACGAATGACTTGTTATCATATAAAATGTAATAAAGAACATATTGATGATTGTATACAATTGCTTTCAGACATGTTAATGAATTCTATTTTTAATAAAACCGAATATAAAAAAGAATATGAAGTAGTTATTGAAGAAAATATAAGAAATGAAAATGATGCTGATGTTATTATAGATGAAAATATGGATATTTTATTATATAAAGGGTCATCTTATGAGTTCTATATAGATAATATCATTTTTCATAAAAAACCTTTGAAATACGACGATGTTTTGAATTATTATAAAAATTTTTATATTCCAAGTAGGTTTGTTCTCAGTATTGTTTCTAATAATTCATTTGATAACATAAAAACTTTTGTTAAAAAATCGTTTTTTATGAAACAATGTAATCCAAATAATCCATTCCTTTTAAAACATTCTATTAATTTGAATATTACTCCTCAATATGAAATTCAATATAATTTACATAAAAAAGTAGGCATTATTACAAATTTAATATCAATCGGGTTTCGCACATGTAATGATTTATGTAGTGATAAATATGCTTTAAAATTATTAAATACAATGTTTAATGGATTGAGTGGAAAATTAGCTATTTTATTAAGAGAGGATAATGGATTAACATATACTTCATCTTCAAGTGTTAATTTTTATGAACATATTGGCGATTTCGTTATTTCTGCTGAAACGGATAGTAAAAAACTATTGAAAAATGGGAACAAAAAAGGCGTATTGCCGTTGATAATAGATTTATTAAATGATTTAATAAAAAATGGTGTAACAGAGAAAGAAGTAGAATTTGCTAAAAAAACAAAACAAGAAAAAATGAATATAAAAAGAGAAGATAGTTATAATTTAGCAGAACATAATGGAAAAGAAATATTGATTTATGGTGATAATCATAAAATTGTTTCTTATGTTGATATTTTTGAAACATTTTATAAACAATTGAATAAAACACATATTAATAATGTTATAAAGAAATATTTTAAACCAGAGAATATGTCTATTTGTGTAGTTGGTGAAAATATCCCATCATTGAATATTATAAAGAATGAATGTGAAAAAATTATGTAAAACACATAAATATATATTGTATTATTAGAGTAATGAAAAAGTATTTTATTGATAAACATAATAATGATAGTAGTAATATGAAATTGATTTTATCAAACCATTATAGTTTAGTCAATGATAATTTTATAAAACGACCTTATGATAAAGTAAAGAAAATAAACAATATTATATTACCGCGCGTTGGTGACCGCGATTGCGCACCTTTTATGACTACATATAAGATGGATTATAACAGACCGAAATTTTATAAAGACCTTTCAAGATTGAATAGACGATGATAATAATATATTTTTATATTTTATTATCCAGTTATATATAAAGAATATGAACAATAGTGATATTTTAGGATACTTTGTAATTGGATTAGTATTAATAGCGTGTATATATATTTATATTGATGGTTCTGATAGTTTCCAATTGAAATGTATTGTATCTACAGTAGATGGAAATAAGTATTGTGTTAGAGAACGCGAAAAAATACAACAAGCAGCCGATTTATTAGCAAAAATGACTGAAAAATGTAAAAAATTAGTAAAATATGTTGGCGAAAAACACCCTGATAATGAAAATGTGAAACGATTAGTCGCAGGTTTTAAACCACAAAAAATTATGGAAACTTTACCTACGAGTAGTTATACTGCGTATAGTGAAAATAAAGGTGAAAAATTGGCGTTTTGTTTGAATGTTAAAAAAAAAGATAATAATAATATGATTGATGAAGAAACATTGTTATTTGTAGCCATTCATGAATTATCGCATATTATGACAAAATCCATTGGTCATAAAAGCGAATTTTGGGCAAATTTCAAATTTTTATTAGAGAACGCAAAAGAAGCAGGAATTCATAATCCAGTTGATTATAAAAAGAAACCAACCGAATATTGTGGAATGAAAATTCACGATAACCCTTATTATGATGCTTAATTTTTACCATTCATTTTGAAGAATGGACATTGTAATATTCGGATATTTTCTCTCTTCAAAATATGTCCCATTGTATCCACAACAATTCTCATCATTTCTACTTGTATAAGCATATTTATATTCTATTTCTCCAGAAACAACATCCATTTTTCCAAATTTGGTACATTTCCCCAAATCAAAAAATTCTGGAAATTTATATGATTTGAAATATACACAATTTTTACACAAAGGGACATTTGAATTTTTTATAAATTGTTTGTTCTCTATAGAAAATGTGTTAACGAATAAAAAAAATAATATAATAAAGTTCTTCATATTTATTATATTATAAAAATATTTTTATATTATTTATATTTTATTGTTTTACATATTATACCCGCAATAACTAAGTAAGTTGTTTAACTTCTATAGGGTTCATACCAAACATTGTATACCAAAATGCGTCATGATTAGCATCATTGAGATAAAATATACTATCATCATCAAATTCTATTGTAAAATATCCAAATACAAAATCACCGCTATTATCAATATAAGGATATGTATAAGAAGTAGATTTTATACGGCGTTTTTCAATTGGATTTCCTTTGTTATCATTAACTAGTATAGTTCCTGATGCGTCGCTAAATATATACACATCACTATAACCTAATGTATGTAACGCTGTATTCATATCATTTATAAAACCATCAAATTGTCCGTTATCATATTTATTTAAACTTACATCGTTTGTGGTAAAATCACGAACTTCTTGTAATGTAAATTTGGTTTCTTTAATATGTGTGTAAGGGTCAAATTTTGTGTTTTTTATGTAACGAAACATTTATATATATGTAAAATATATTTCTAAACAAATATATTTTAAAAGCATATTTGGTAATGTGTTTTTGTAATTATAATTGTAATTTTATAGCATTATTTTAATCACTTCCTGATAATTGTAATACATTTGTAAATATATTAATAATATCCAAATAGTAATCCAATGATGCTGTTACGAAATCGCCTTGATAATCTCTTTGTAAAATAACATTTGTATCGTATATTATAAAACAAGCAAATAATAGCAAACCTATAACCGCGAATGTTTTTACATATGTTGAATAGTTACCAGCAAACATAAATATTATTCTGGTAATTATCAATAATAATAGAGCACCTAATAAAAATAAAATGGTTTTTAAACCTAATTTAACTCCAAATGATACGATTATTATGCCTACAATTAATAAAGTAACAAATATACCTAATGTAGAGAATATTGCGGCTTTTATGATATCAACGCCATAAACATTTTTAAAGTTAGAAAAGAAAAGACCAATAATTGTTGAAATTATAGAAAATACTATAAACCGCATCCAAATAGGCATAGGTATATTAATAACAAAAATTAAAACGAATAATATAATCATTAAAAATATTCTAAACCACATATTTTTGGTTTTGTCTTCTTTTCCATCTTTATCTTTATTAAATAGATTATTATTCATCATAATATAATAGGTAATTCCTAATTGAACGATTAGATTTACAAATATCATAAAAAATAATTCTTTTTTCATACTCAATAGCGTAAATATATTATCACTATTTGGCAAACCGCCTTTTAAAATGTTTTTTTGTTTTTTGAATAACGCATTATATAATGAAGTATTCGCCATTATATTATATTTTATAAGTATATTTTTTTATTTGTAAAAATTGTGGTTTTATAAATTTACTTATAATAAAAAATATTTTATTTATATATATTAATGAGTTTGAAATATAATATAAAAACTAGTAAAAATAACAAAATATCAATTTATTTTAATCCAACAGATAGTAATCATTTAGACGATATAAAACTCATACTTGATGACGATGCTAATATTAATTTGTATCATAATAATAATTTGTATCATAATAATAATGAAAGTGAATCTAATTCCTATAAAAATGTAACAGATTATATTTATAGAATTATCAATAAATCCGGTTTTTTATGTAAAGGATTAAACCCAGACTATATATTAAATTCAATTGATAACGCAGATGCCGTTGTTGTAGTTGGTTCTTCAATGAATATTTTACCGAATGGAAATATTTTTGGTTTTGCCTTAATTCAATTTGATGAAAAATATAATTCAATATATATTGATATTATTTGTTCTCATATAGGCATTAAAGGAGCTGGAGATATTCTTATTAAAGCACTAGAATATATAAGTAAAAAACTCTTTATGACTGAAATATATTTAACATCAGTTAAAAGTGCTATTACATTTTATGAAAAATATGGTTTTACCAAATACGACAAATTATGTAATGATATGTGTATAATGATAAAATCTTTAAAAAAAAGGGGAGGAAGAAAAAGAAAAACGCGTAAAAATAAAAAATCATTGAAACGAACACGAAAAAATCATTTACACCTTTTCTAAGTAAAAAAGTTGAAGTGTGTAATGTGAATTATCTATATATATTAATCTTATTTCTTAGATTTGCGTGATTTTTTTGTTTTTCTTGACTTCTTTGACTTCTTTGACTTCTTAGATTTACGCGATTTACCACCTTTAAATCCGCGTTCATACAATTCATCTTCTAATTTTACATAATAATTGATTGGTTTTGTTTCATCAAATTTTTCATCTGATTCAATTATATCATTTGGTATACTTGAGTTTTTTATTTTTAATTTTTTTAATCTGTTGAAAGCAGCTAAGTTTTCATTATATTGTTTCGTATTTTGAAAGCGTGAATTGTCCATCGTGCCCGCGGCATCTATTGAATATTTTTCATTTTGTCTTTTACTTCTGTCTTCCAATCTTTTAGCATATAGAGTATCTTTAGTATCATGATTCATAAATGCTGACACGAAACTACCGGTTGGATTCAAATTATTGTAAGGGCGTTCTTTGTTTTGGATAAGCTGATTCTCTATTCTTTTCCATTCTTTATCATATTCTATTTCTAATGGGGTATTGTTATATAAAGTGGAATTATAAGGGTTAGTATTATCAAAAGTTTTATTCATGAATTATATAATATGCTACTATTTTATTCTAAATACATTCAAATAAAAAATAGATAAACTAATTTGAAATTAACCATTCATTAATGAACGCATAACACTTCTTATTGATAAATTAGCATTTATTGCTATTTGTTTTGACATTGTATTCGCATTATTTGCTTGTATTGCTCTTACAAATTTATAATTAGGAGATGGATTAGATGATGAAAAAATCGGTAGTTGGTCAAATCCGTTTCCTTTCAAATAATCACAAATGTCGCGATATAACAACATACAATTTATATTATGGCGATTCATACGCATAGAGTTTATCAAGGCATTTGTAAAAGCTCCTACATATTGTTGTCCTTCATTACTATAAGCATCATCACTTGTTTGGTTATCTTTACAACCACTAAACATATAAATATTCGGATTTTGTATAACAACATTATTATTTTTACTTCTAACATAACCACTCGCGTTTTTGTATTCAAATGACCAAGGCAAATCACAAACTGTACCACTATGGCAACTATCAAATGCTAAAATCGCACGGCATTTAATGTTTTTTACTATATTTAGTAATTCATCGTCTATAATGACACCTCTTTGCTGATAATCACACGGTACTAAAAAACTATCTAATCCACTTGTTTCGTCATTATTCATATCTTGAATTTGAGAACCATGACCACTATAGTGTATCCATATTTCTTCTAAAGCAGAACTTTGAGATACTAATTGTTTTAGATTATTTATTATATTATCACGTGTAGGTTGGTATTGAGAACGCATTTCATCATCGCGTAACGTAACTATATTAGTAATATCATAATCATATGCGTCAATCAACATACCACGAATATTATTAACATCATCTATACAACCATTTAATCTAACTGTTGGACTGGAATAGTAGTTAATACCAATCAATAGTGCTTTTTTCATTTATTTATATATTGTAAAAAGATACAAAAAGATACAAATTTTATAACATATTGTATATAAGAATGGAAATTCCTAAAATAAAAATACCAATGGATGAAATATTTAAGGTTTTTCTATTAGATAGTAACTCTAATATCAAAAAGATTATCGTTTTTTCTGGTAATGATGAACCTAATATTAAAAAAAGTGATTTATTTAGCGATAATGAGTTAAAAGATATTCATAATGATAATCCACAAATTATTTATTCTAATCAATTGGTTCATTACGATGATAGTATCATTAATTTACAAACTAAAATTATTAATGAACTAGGTATAAAATCTGTTTCTTATTCTGAACTCTATATGTTCTCTGTTATAAAAGAAAAAATCAATTTATTAAACTTTTATAATGAAATTACTAAAAACCAGCAGCTCCAGTTTACAAGTGATATGTTGAACCAATTAATTATAAATTTGGATATTGATAGAAGTATAATCAATGAAATGCCTTGTAAAGATTATTATGATTATGATGATTTGGTTAAATTAAACATTGAAGATGGAGAACATAGAATAAAAACTTCGTTAGGACAGCGTTTTATACGTTCAAAAAATTATTTATATTCAGCAAATCCTTTTGATATTATTTCATCTTCTAATTATGTATTTGAGAACAATAATGAAAATCCACTTGTTTCATTTGAATATTCATTGTTATTTAATTATGGTGATTTTATAAACAAAACTATATATTTATGTTACGCAAATGACCTTTATGATTTTGCAATAGAAAATTCTATAAAAGAAAATTATATAACCAAGAATTATTTTCCATTGCTTAGTAATAATTCTATTTTAAATAAGCAACAACTAATAGAAAATAGACAAGATTTATTAAAGCAAAATGACGATTTAAATGTTTTACACCAATTGAATAAGTTTGAAACGATTGATGTTTTTTATAAAATATTTTATAGTAAAACTAGCGAACTCAATTATATTAATAAAGGTATCCAATCTTTTCATATGGTTTTACATCCAGAAACAAAAACCATATTTCCATTAGAAGCTATTTTTAAAAATATTCATGTGTCTTCTTCTATGCCTTATATAAAATATAATCCAGGGGTTCGTCATGAGAACCTGTATAGATTATATTCTACCAAAATATCTAAAACTGGAAAAAAAATACCCTATTTATCAAAATCTACTATAATGAATTTATCCAAACAAACTGGAAAATCAAAACAGATTTCATTTTATATAAAAAATGAAGAAGATGAAGACGAATATTATATTGATTTTGAATACAATGGTAATATTCATATTCAAAGTATTATGAAAAATTCAGTTAACCCAGAACAATTGAATAGAATTATCAAGAAAATTTTAAATCCTATTATAGACCATTTGAATGATATATTAGAACAGAATGGTTATAAAATACATAAATTTATTAATTTGAATGCTATGAATATAGAGTTTATAGATATGAAATTGGTTTATTCTATTATTGTTGGTGATAAAAAAATCAATTTAATAGATTATAAAAATTGTTTAACAAGTATCTTTAATATTCCATCATTTGAAAATATATCGGATGGAACTAATTTAACTTATAAAATTGTTGAAAATTTCAGAGAAATGGATGAGTTGTCGTCTATGATACGTGATATTTATGAAAAAACAGGAAATGAACGCGCTATAGTAATAAATCTTATGGAAAATTTTAAAATAACAGAGAATGAAGCATTAATCAAAATATCACAATTTCTTAATGACTTTACCAGAATTCAAGGTAGATTTATTAATAAAGAAACTGATATTGCTGAAACGCCTGGATTTCAAACATTGTTTCAATTTAAACCATTTGAACGAAAATTTACAATTGAAATAGATAATATATCTTCTATTAAATATATTCATCATATTGATATTTATTTGGATAGTTTCTTGCGATTATTTTTGAAACCCGGTTCTATTGATTTCGGTTTAAAATATGTTAAAAAAATATGCTCAAAACCAATTCAAGAAGTAGAACAAAAATTAAATACTGTTATAGCACCAAAAGAAATTAGAATGCAGCCGATTACTTTTACAAAAAAAGTCGCATTACCTTTGTTTGATATTGAAGATGAAATTGAAACAAAAGAAAACGAAATAGAACAAACTGAAGGAAATATTAATATTATTGAAAAGATGGAAGAAGAATACGATGATGAAGGAATGATATTTGATGACGATGAAGAAGAACCTGAACCAAATGTTGAAATAACTGATAAAATGTTAGCTGAAGCAAATAAAATTCAGGAGCAAAAAGATGAAGAAGAGGAAGAAGAAGGTATGATATTTTCAGACGATGACGATGACGATGAAAATGAAGAACAAGATGAAAATAGTCGTGAAATTAGTAAAGGAGGCGAAGGCGAATTATTAGAAGATAAAGATTTGGATGGTAAGATATTCAAAAAAAATGACTTTTTTTTCAAGAAAATGACTTCTTTAGACCGCAAATTATTCGTCATTGAAGAATCAAATGGTTTTACTTCCTATCCAAGACAAGTTCCAACCAATACAAATTTACAACCGGTTATCTTAACAGAAGAAGAAAAAGAAAAAATAGATAGAGAGCACCCGAATTCCTATAGTAAAGCAATAAAATACGGTAGTGACCCAGAAAACCCTTATTATTATATTTGCCCAAGATATTGGTGTTTAAAAACAAATACAAGTATTACAGAAGAAGAAGTAAAATCGGGCATTTGTGGAAAAGTAATGGAACCCAATTCTGATAATAAACCAATAAAACCAGGTCATTATGTCTATGAATTTACTGACCCCAAATATCATAAAAATGATAAAGGAGAATATGTACAACATTATCCTGGTTTCATAAACCCGAGTTCTCATCCAGATAATTTATGTTTACCGCGTTGTTATAACAATTGGGATAATCCATCGCGAAAAAAACGCAGAGAACAATGTTTAAACCCAAATTTAGAAAAAAATGTTGATAAAGATAGTGATATACAAAATACCAATTATATTATTGGTGTAGAACGCGTTACTATTCCACAACAAAGATTTGGATTTTTACCACCTTCTATTGAAACATTTTTTAATATTGACCATAATAAAGTTGTTTCTAAAAACAATTCAGCATTGATAAAAGATAATACACCTATATTATTAAGGTATGGAATAGAACAGAATAAAAATAAATCTTTTATAGGGTGTTTGGCAGATATATATAGCGAATATATGAATATCAATTCATCAACAAAAAAGACGAATGTTCCAAAGATAAAAGAAATGATAGAAATAATTAAAAAATCAATAACATTGGATATGTTTATAAAATATCACAATGGTTCTCTACCATCTATTTTTAAATCAAAAAAGAAAATTGTATTAGACCAAGTTGAATTAGAAGAACATAGCAATACTGATTTTTATAATTCTATTGATTTTAGTAATGAACATCAAGTAGATTTCTTAGAAGATACTGTATTAGCATTTAATAATTTTATGGAATGGTTGAATGATGAAAATTCTATTATTGATTATACTTACTTATGGGACTTTATTACGAATAATAATAGTAAACTATTTGAAAGTGGGTTGAATTTGGTTATATTAAATATTGTAAATAATGATATTACTGATAATATGGAAATTATATGCCCTACTAATCCTTATTCTTCTAAGATGTATGACCCGCGCAAAAATACAGTTTTTATTTTAAAACGCAATGATGTATTTGAACCCATTTATTTATATGAAATCAATAATAAAAATGTGAATGTTACGAAATTATTCCATGAAGCACGACCAAACAAGAGTAATGTAATTAAAAATATTAAAAGAATATTAAAAATTATACAAAACACAATGACTAATACTTGTTATCCAAAATCAAGTATGCCAAAAGTTTATAAATTCAAAAAGAATATTTTAGCATTCAAATTATATTCATTATTGAAAAATATTAATTACAATGTAGTATCACAAATAATGAATTATCAAGGTAAAATTATTGGTTTACTTGCTACTGAAGAAAACGGTAATGGTGTTACTATATTTGTTCCTTGTTTCCCTTCTTCCAAATTAGAAGATATAAAGATACAATTTATGGATGATGATATTTGGAAAGATTATAGAACAACGCGTGATGAACTAATAAAATTAAGCGAAGTTAGTGAAAAGAAAATATTTAGTAACCCGAAAATGAAAATAATAGAAGATAATTTAATTGTCGGCATTTTAACAGAAACAAACCAATTTATTAAAGTTGAACCGCCACAAGAAAATATAGAAGAAGATGATTTGGAAATTGTAAATAATTCAGATTATTTAGTTGCGGATAATACTATTATAAACACAAAAGAAGAGGACAGTGAACGGGTGGATATTACTAAAAAAATATTCTTAGAAAGTCAATTCTATAATGCTTTTAGAACTAATATTCGTACTTTATTAAACGACCCTATTAATAAAGAAATTCGCGAAAAATTACTTACTATTATCAATAATTCCAATGATTATTATTTATTAAGGTTGGATAAAATAGAATATTTTTTGCGTAAAATGGCGAAAGGTAATATTGTTTTCACTGATATATCACCTGAAGTATTAAATATGTTAGAAGAAGTATCTACATGTACTACAAATTGTAACGATAAAAAATATTGTTTAATTGAAGATGAAACTTGTAAATTGATGTTGCCGAATAAACATCTATTAAGTAATTATGATAACAAAACTATTTATTTCGGTAGGATGGCGGATGAATTATTACGATATAATCGTATAAAATTATTTATGTTCCAACCAAAAACATATTTGAATTTGGGAAATAATGAATATAAAATAAACAAAGATGAGTTTATAATGCTTCAATCTTTATTGACTAATGAATATTTTGAAAATCTTGCTCCATTTCATCAAAGTGAATATTTAAATAATATTACATTTGAATTAGCCAAACCATCTGTTAGTAACCGTTATGATAATGTAGTTCCACTAGATGAACAAGGAGTTGAAATAGAAAGTGAAGGAATTATTGATGATTTATCGGTACAATGTATTACTGGAACACGCGAAGTTATTGGTCGCGCCGATGGATTTTGGAAAAATATATTTCCAAGAAATTGTAAAGAAATATTATTTAACAATTCAAATCGTTGTAGTTTCTATGTTTTGATTTATATTTTACAAGAAAAAACACAAAAGTTATTATCTATTGAAGATTTAAAACGAACTCTTTGGAGTGTTTATAAGAAATACATTGATAAATATAGTGTTAAAATAGAAGATATTTTATATAAACAAGGTAAGAGAGATATTATCAAAAGTATTAAATCAAATGCTATTACACTAGAAGCATTAATAATGAGCGAAAGTTATTATTTGACTGATTTAGATATTTGGATTTTTGCGAATGAATATAAATTACCTATTATATTGTTCTCAACAAATCCATTTAAAAATATGGTGCCTGGTGTAAACTGGTTATTGTTAGGTGGATTAGAAAATTACGAAAATAACGATTTTTATTTTATAAGAACACCACATGATGTTGATAATAATATTCCACCGAAATATAACTTGATTAAACCAAAATTGAAATTAAGTGAATTGAAAGGATTTGATAATATGATGGAAAAAGCAATGAATGGTATAGAATATACTGAAAATATAAAAAAATTCTCTACATTTATAGAGGGAAAAATATAATATTTATTATAATATATTAAACACATTT
>Ga0214923_10004234_pt1 | contig 17466 bp, 15 predicted proteins | sample LL1510_MetaG_FD_177993 | JGI IMG/M metagenome (GOLD analysis project Ga0214923, IMG submission 177993) | Freshwater microbial communities from Lake Lanier, Atlanta, Georgia, United States - LL-1510 | ecosystem: Environmental > Aquatic > Freshwater > Lake | place: USA: Georgia | collected... | reverse complement strand
AGGTACCCACTTCAGCAATAAGTTTAGGTGAACATTTGTGGGCGGCTAAGAACAGGCTTAAGGCACTCCCTATTCCAATGCTGCCTGAATTGGCGCGCTGTAAGGATCGATCAAGAAATCTTGATCCGATTAAAGGTAGGAGTTGGGTTTGGAAAGCAGGCCTGAGGTGGGCGGCGTCAAGAAGAAGCTGCCCACCAAAAGCCCTACTCAGGGTGGATGGGTTTAATCTCAGCACGGTAGTGGTTCCAGGATCTTGATGATCCAAAGGTGGTTTCCTAGATCATCTCAAACCATCTCTGCCAATCAGCTTGCTAGGTTGAAGAGGTCACTAGGGTTGCCGTCGCCGAAAATCCGGTGAAGGCTGAGATCACACCCTCCGAACCTGATCCGGTTAGCACCGGCGCAGGGAAGTGCAGGAAGTGCGGCGCTACCCCTCTCAGTTGAGGAAATTGCAATGCGTAGTGCCTGGATTGAAAAGCGTAAAGGTGATGCAAATGTTTCTCAGATGCATTACGCCCGCAAGGGGGTGATCACAGAAGAAATGGCTTTTGTTGCTAAACGCGAAAACCTGCCTGAATCATTGATTTTGGAAGAGGTGGCGCGGGGAAGAATGATCATCCCGGCCAATATCAATCACCCAAACCTTGAACCGATGGCGATTGGTATCGCTAGTAAGTGCAAGGTAAATGCAAATATCGGCGCTTCTCCTAATGCATCCGATATGGAAGAAGAGGTGGCAAAGTTACGTTTAGCAGTTAAATATGGCGCAGATACGGTGATGGACTTATCAACCGGTGGTGTGAATCTTGATGAGGTGCGCACGGCAATTATTAACGCATCACCAGTGCCAATTGGAACAGTTCCAGTTTATCAAGCTCTTGAAAGTGTGCACGGTTCAATTGAAAAGTTATCTGCAGATGATTTCTTGCATATCATCGAAAAGCATTGCCAGCAAGGGGTTGATTATCAAACTATCCACGCTGGATTATTAATTGAGCATCTCCCTTTAGTGAAAGGCCGCCTTACTGGAATCGTGAGCCGTGGCGGTGGCATTTTGGCTCAATGGATGCTTTATCACCATAAGCAAAATCCACTATTTACTCATTTTGATGATATTTGTGAAATTTTTAAACGTTATGACTGCAGCTTTTCATTGGGTGATTCCCTGCGGCCTGGCTGCCAGCATGATGCTTCTGATGCTGCCCAATTTGCGGAATTAAAAACTCTCGGCGAGCTAACCCGTAGAGCATGGACCTACGATGTCCAAGTGATGGTGGAGGGCCCTGGCCATGTGCCGTTGGATCAAATTGAATTTAATGTAAAAAAACAGATGGAGGAATGCAGCGAAGCGCCTTTTTATGTTTTGGGCCCGTTGGTAACTGATATTGCCCCCGGTTACGACCACATCACTAGCGCTATCGGTGCTGCAATGGCCGGTTGGCATGGCACGGCGATGCTTTGTTATGTAACGCCTAAGGAGCATTTAGGTTTGCCTAATGCCAATGATGTGCGCGAAGGTTTGATCGCCTACAAGATTGCAGCCCACGCAGCTGATATCGCCCGCCACCGCCCAAATGCCCGCGACCGCGATGATGAATTAAGCCGCGCCCGTTACGCCTTTGATTGGAATAAACAGTTTGATCTCTCCTTAGATCCAGAACGGGCCCGCGAATATCACGACGAAACATTGCCAGCTGATATCTATAAACAGGCGGAGTTCTGCTCAATGTGCGGGCCAAAGCACTGCCCAATGCAAACCAAGATCACCGATGAGGATCTGGCAGGGTTGGAGGAAGTTTTGCAGTTAGCAAAGTAGAGGTTGTTCTTGCCAATTAAACAACTTTGATCAATTTTTTACTACGCTAGCTAATTCTATAGATTAAACATATATTGGTTTTGTATTTGTTTGTGGAGTTGAGCTCGACTCGCTCTAGCAATACACCTCATGGGATCTGGCGTGAGTACAATTGTATTATATTCTTTGGTATAATGACCTGCTAAATATGTTTTTATGTACAAAGCATGGCTCCATTTGTTTAAGATAATCAGGCGAGAAATCAAATGCTTCTCCTGCATTGAGGCGTTGGTCAAAAATTAATATTCCGTTTGAATCTAGTGAGTTCATTATGAATTTGTTATAAGAATTAATAGGATAATGAAAGCCAGCGGAAAGGATGCTGATGATTAATTGAGCTTTAATTGCCGGCAATAAATATTTTTGTGGGTTTATTAATACAATTATGGGAGGATGCTCTAAGTTTGCCTCAAGAAATTTTTTTGTTTGCGTTAGGTTGCTATACCCGGCCCCCTCAATGTTGATGCCATGATGATGCTTGCCAGGAGTTTCTTCAATGTCAATCAAATATAAAATTTTTGGCTTCAAAAATTTTGCAAGATAGAGCTCTACAAAACCATTCCCACATCCTATGGAAGCGATTGATTCAGCATTTTGGCCCCCATGCTTTATTGTTGAATTTAGAATTCCGCCAGCATCTTTTTCGGCGGTTTGAAGTGTATATTTAATGAAAGATCTAATAAATTTTGTATTTTTTATAAGTTTGCTAAATCCTGAAACGTCCCCTGAGGATGTCCAATCGGAAATAATCGAACCAAGACCTTGTTCAATGAGATAACCAGTTCTTTGAAGCATTAAATTAATTAGAAAGCCTCTATCAGTGGGTATTACGAGCTTTTGCATTTGCTCTAGATTGAACGAAGTGCTTGCTTATCCTACATGATACCGTACACTTGCTTGAGGCATGTCAAGTTCTATGCTTAAATCTTGTGATCATAAAGATCAGTTTTGCAGATCCACTTGGCTTGTTGACCCCTTTATTAGTGCTACGCCAGCACTTTTCCTTGATCGAGATGGCGTTTTGGTTGAAGATAAACATTATCTTTGTGAGCCTGAAGATGTGGAGCTATGCGTAGGCATCAAAAAGCTTCTGGAGCAAGCTAAGAGTAAACAGTGGCCAGTAGTAATAGTAACTAATCAATCAGGTATTGCCCGAGGTTTATATGATTGGAATGTTTACGAGAGCGTTACCCAGCATTTACTAAGGCTCCTTGGTCCTGAAATCTTGGTATCAGCTATTTATGCAAACGGGCATGGGCCCAATGCACCTTTAAATAGTTGGCGTAAACCAAGCCCAGGAATGTTCCTAGCTGCACAAAAAGATTTAAATATTGATTTGTCACGTTCTATTTTAGTTGGTGATCGACTTACAGATCTCCAAGCAGGAGCATCAGCAGGCTTACCTTTATTGATTCATGTGCTTACTGGGCATGGCAACCAAGAGCGAACGGCAGTTGAAATCTGGGCCAAGCGATATCAACTTCTAAAAAATTCTCATCCTTTTAGGCTAGCCCTAATTAATTCACTTGTTGATTTTCCCTTTGAGGAGTTACAAGAAACAACATGAGCAGCCAGCACTGCGATGTACTGATTATTGGTGGCGGGATTGTGGGGCTGTGCATCGCCCACCAACTCTTAGAGCGCCAAATAACTCGCAGCATCACGATTATTGATAAGGAACCAGAACTGGGCCGCCACAGTTCTGGACGCAATAGCGGCGTGTTGCATGCTGGCCTTTATTACAAACCTGAATCCCTTAAAGCGCAGGTTTGTGTGGCCGGGGCTAGACGCCTGCGGGGGTGGGTGGAGGAGAGGGGGCTGCCGATAAACCCATGCGGCAAGGTGATCGTGCCGCCTCGGGCTGAGCTGGATGGCCAGCTGGAGCTGCTGGCTGAACGCGGCCGTGCCAATGGCGCCACAGTGGAATTTTTGGAAGAGCAGCAACTCCATAAATTGATCCCGGAGGCACTCTCTGCAAGTGGCCGTGCCTTGTGGAGTCCGAACACTGTTGTGGTGAACCCCTCCAGGTGGTGCAACGGTTGCAACAGGAGCTGCAGCAGCAGGGGGTCCGGCTCATTGCAGCAGCTGCAGGCTGGCGGGTTCAGCAGGAAGAGTGCAGCATCAGCCTTGCCGATGACAGCAAGCTCACATACGGCCATCTCTACAACTGCGCTGGGCTCCAGGCCAACCGGGTGGCTCATCAGTATGGAATTGGGCTCAACTACAGCCTGCTGCCTTTCAAGGGTCTGTATTGGCAACTCAAGCCAGGCTGTTTGATCCAGCCGCACACAAACCTCTACCCAGTGCCGGATCTGAGCGTGCCGTTCCTGGGCGTTCATTTCACCCCAAGTGCTGATTGCACTCCATTGGTAAGTATTGGCCCCACTGCCACTCCGGCCTGTGGCCGCGAGAACTACCGGGGGCTAGAGGCCATCGAGCCTGCCATGTCTGCCGCAAATTTGGCACTGCTAGCTCGCCAGTATTTGTCCAACCGCGGCGGTTTCCGGCGCTTCGTGCATGAGCAGGCTTTTCTGGCATTGCCACCGCTGCTGCTAATGGCGGCTCAGGAGCTAATCCCCTCTTTGCGGGCTGAACATATTGAAATCAGCAAGAAGGTGGGTATCCGTTCTCAGCTGTTCAACCACAGCAGCCAGCGCCTGGAAGACGATTTCCTCTTTTTGCCAGGCACTGCTAGTACCCATGTTCTCAATGCCACATCACCGGCATTCACAGCCAGCTTTGCTTTGGCAGATCTGATAATTGATGGATAATAATGGCTAATTGAGGTTCGTGGCGCTGTTGAGGCTTGCCCGCGCTCGGCCTGAATTTACCGCAGGAATGTTGTGTCTATCGAAAAAGTAAAAGCTGATCAGCCATTGATAAAACCGCTTCGTGCATTGCTACTTGCAGCCGGCTTGGGTACGCGGTTGCGGCCACTCACGTTAGATACGCCGAAATGTTTGGTGCCCATAGGGGGGCAGCCGTTATTGGCCCATTGGCTCCACCAGCTAGAGCTGATCCACACTGAAGCGGCCCTGGTAAATACCCACTACTTGGCTGATCGGGTGGAGGATTTTTTGGGTAGCTGGCAGCAAGGCTCTATGGTGCTGAAACGCAGCCATGAGCCCAGCCTGCTGGGTACCGCCGGCAGCCTGTTGGCTAATCGTGCATTCTTTGCGGGCTGCACTGGCCTGTTGATCCATGCAGACAATTTCAGCCAGGCTGATTTAGGCCAATTGCTTGCTGCCCATAACAACCGGCCTGCAGGCTGCTTGCTAACGATGCTCACCTTCACAACCCCCCGACCAAGCAGCTGCGGCATTGTTGAAATCAATAGTGATGGTGTGGTGGTGGGCTTCCACGAGAAAGTGATTGATCCCCCTAGCAACCGAGCCAATGGAGCGTTGTATGTGTTTGATCAGCCGTTTTTGGATTGGCTGCTCATAAATCACCCAAATGCCAGCGATTTCAGCACCGAAGTGCTGCCACATTGCATCGGACGTATTTTTACCTGGCACACAGACCTTCCTTACATAGATATCGGCACCCCAGAAGCCCTAGCTGAAACTGAGGCTATTTACAGCGATTTGGTTTCAACATCTCTTTCTCTTAATCCTGAATGACCCTTACTTTCTCCAACTTTGGCTTGCAGGCTAGAGATTATCTCGATCGCCTATATAGTTGTTTTAGTGGCGTAATCCTTGAGCAGATCGAGGTTTTCGCCCAGGATCTTCAAACTGCCTGGTTCGAGGGTCACCAGGTGTATATCTGTGGTAACGGTGGAAGTGCCGCTAACGCCATGCACATGGCCAACGATTTTCACTATGGCATCGGTGCCTGCGGCCCGGGTCCAAAGTTGGCGGGGCTACGTGTAGAAGCTCTACCAGCCAATGCAGGCTTGATCACCTGCCTGGCAAACGATACGGGTTATGAAAATATTTATTCCCATCAGCTTGAGGTGAAAGGCAGGCCTGGTGATTTATTGATTGTGCTTTCCGGCAGTGGTAATTCTCCCAATGTTGTTAAAGCACTCGAAACCAGTAAACAAATTGGATTACGCAGCTATGCAATCCTGGCCTTTAGCGGTGGCCGGTGCCGTGATCTAGCTGATGTGCCAATTCATTTTCCGATCGATGATATGCAAATCGCTGAAGATACCCAACTCATCGTGGGCCATCTCTGCATGCAATGGCTGAGTTCCAATAAATCCGTATTTTCTGGTTTTCCTTCAAACTAAATCCATCTACCCCCCCCGAAGCTTTGATAATATCTATAATTTTACTTGTTTGTACAATATGTAGGCTTGAATTTATCAACCCCATGCTGCCTGAGTACGTATTAAGCAAATTCTGTAAAAACTATAATGATATCAGGGCAGACAGCGAAGCCCTAGAACATAATGCATTGCGTAATATCAATCAAATGGTTTAATACGGGTTAAAATATGATAAAAAGTATTAGACTTTGGCACAGGCAAAGATGTATTTGTTCAAATAGCAGAGCGTGAGTCCTTGAAATCCAATTAAATCTGCAATTGAACTTCTTATGATAAGTTTACTCATAAGAACCAGCCCAATATATTATGTATAGAAAGCGGCTATTATGATGTAATCACATTATGGGGTTTGATTGAGCATGTCATAGACCCCCCTAGAAATTTTAAAGTCACTGTCAAAATTACTAAAACTCAACGGTCTCTTCTTCATTACTACAGTTGATAGGGAATCAATAATTCCATACAGATATAAGCCACCTGAGCATTTGACCTATTACACAAAAGCCTCTATGGAGGCAGCATGCGCGCAAATCAACCATAAATTTCTTGAATGAAAACCATATAAAATGATTCAAGATAGAGTTATTTACATGAATATTATTCTACGAACTGTGCCGCATAAATACTAGATGTTAGTACAGTATGATGAGTTGCCAAATAAAGTAGAGATCCCGACGAATTAAGCAATGATTATTACACAAGGTATTTAGAGTTTTTTATCTAGTCATCTTCTTTAAGTAATCAGATGGTTTTTGTATTTACAGTAATTTTTTCTTTAGGTGCACTGGTTTCTGAATGAGTAATACAATTGTTATCCCCTTAGAACAGGCTAAAGAACTCCATGGTTGTGTGCTCACCTACGGCCACTTCAGCACGATTCATCCAGGTCATATTCGTTATCTAAAGCACGCCTCTAAACAGGGTGAGCGTCTGGTCGTCGCCTTGGTTGGAGATGGGCTATCAAATCAGCGGACGCGTTATCAATTCAGCCAAAAGGAACGAGCCGAAGGTCTGGCACTACTTCCCATGGTGGATGCAGTGGTGCTGTTAGCGGATAATGAACTTCCCCAAGCCGTGAACTTTCTGAATCCCAGTGTGATGGTGCTTGGCAAGGAATTTGAGCGCAGTTCAGACAAGTTGATCAACAGTGCTATTTCGGAGATGCGCAGTGCCGGAAAGGCGGTGCAGTTTCATGCAGGAGATATCCATTACGCCAGCATTGAGTTGTTATCCAATTCGGAGCGGGTGCTGGCTCAGCAACGTAAGGATCAGTTTCGCCAGGCTTGCAGCCGTCAAGGTATCACTCTGAATAAATTGCTGGAGGCAATAGATCAGTGGTGCAGTTGTAACCTGATCGTGTTGGGTGACACGATTATTGATCAATATGCTGCTTGTGAGGCTCTCGGCATGAGTGCTGAGGCGCCAGTGGTGGTTGTACGCGAGTTGCAAAAACGCAACTTTCTTGGTGGAGCAGCGATAGTTGCATCACATATCAGGAGCCTAGGAGCCCAATGTCATTTGCTAAGTGTGGTTGGTACAGACAAAACAGCCGAACTGGTTCAAAGTGAATTAGCTGAACGCAGGATTGGTAATAGTCTTGTGAGTGATCCAAGTAGACCTACCACTTTCAAGAAGCGTTATCTGGTTGAAAATCAGAAGTTATTTCGTGTTAGTCGATTGGAAGACCATGCATTAGATGCTGAGGTGGAGAATCAGTTGATTGCCAAGTTAGAACATCTTGCTCCTACCATTAATGGAGTTGTGGTGTCTGATTTTGTCTATGGTGTTGTAACTGATCGGTTGTTAGAGCACGTCCGCAAGTTGGCAACTCGCTATGGATTCATGTTATTTGGTGATCTTCAGTGCAGCAGCCAGATGGGATCAGTGACCCGTTTTCGTAATTTTTCATTACTTTGTCCTAATGAACGGGAAGCTCGTGTTGCACTTCAAGAAAAGGATGTGGGCCTGGAGGAATTGAGCCAGCGCCTTATTGCAAATACGTTCTGTGAAAGATTGGTGATGAAGCTGGGTGCTGATGGTTTCATTGCATACGACCGCACTGACTCAAATGAATTGAGAAGCCAATCATTTCCTGCCCTTTCCGTAAACCCACTGGATGTGACTGGTGCAGGCGACTCACTTTTAGCTATTATGGCTACAGGTTTGGCCACCGGTCAGAAAATGCTGCCAACAGCTGCCCTTGGTACCTGCATGGCCGCATTGGCTGTGGAAACAATGGGAAACACACCTATTTCACCAGATCAACTTGCAGAGAAAATCCGCGAACTTCTCTCATAATATTCTAATAAGTTCTGACATTATGAAAAATTTCCAACCACGACAAACATGAAAGTTGTAATCACAGGGGGGGCCGGTTTCATTGGAAGTCATTTGACAGACTTGTTGTTGAAAAATGGTGAAACAATTACCGTAATTGACAATTTAAGTACTGGTAGAATTGAAAATCTTCATTCCAACATTAATGAAATTAATTTTATTCAAGCAGATTTGGCACAGCCGGGGAATTGGCAAGATTGCATCGGTGAAGCAGATTACATTTATCATCTCGCCAGCCTGGCAGACATTGTTCCAAGCATAGAAAATCCACTTGAATATTATAAATCAAATGTAACTGGCACAATTAATGTGTTAGCAGCGTGTAATCATTCTAAACTCTCTAAACTGGTCTATGCTGGCTCATCATCTTGTTATGGAATTCCAAATGAATATCCCACTCCGGAAACAGCAGAAATAAGGCTTGAATACCCCTATGCGCTTACAAAGAGATTAGGCGAAGAATTAGTTCTTCATTGGCATAAAGTATATGGCTTGAAGGTTGTATCAACGAGACTTTTTAATGTGTATGGTTCCAGATCGCGCACTTCTGGTACTTACGGTGCTGTTTTTGGTGTTTTTTTGGCGCAAAAACTAGCTAATAAGCCGTTGACTGTTGTAGGGGATGGAACACAATCAAGAGATTTTACCTATGTAACAGATATATGTAACGGGCTTTATCTTGCTGCCAAGTCAAAATGTAGCGGCGAAGTCTATAATCTTGGCAGTGGCAGCACCCATTCAATCAATCAGCTCGCCTCACTTATTGGGGGAGAAATAAAATACATTCCCAAGCGCCCTGGCGAACCAAAAATAACATTTGCAGATATTTCCAAAGCAAAATTAAAACTAGGTTATCAACCCCAAATAAGTTTTGAGCAAGGAGTTCAATACGTGTTAGATGAAATAGCTTATTGGAAAACTGCTCCTGTCTGGGATTCTGAATCCATCGAAGTTGCTACAAAGAGTTGGTTTAAGTATCTCACTTAATTTTTCACATCATTCTAAAATCACCATGACAACTGACAAATTCAGGATTGACAGCCACAAATACGCATTTCATCCTAATCATGCGGCCGTAGTGTTGAAATACCTAGACAATCCAACTGCAGCAGCAACTGAAGCTTACCGGAATCAACATCCATTATATATTGAAGTATCGCCTGTTGGTGCGTGTAACCATCGCTGCACATTCTGCGCAGTTGATTATATTGGCTACAAGTCTAATTTTCTGCCTCTTGACCATTATAAACGTTCAATTGATTCAATGGTAGGGCGGGGTACAAGAAGTATCATGTTTGCAGGAGAAGGAGAACCAATGCTCCACCCAGAGATAGGGAAAATGGTAGAATATACTAAAGTAAATGGCAATATAGATACATCATTTACTACAAACGGAGTTCACCTTAATGAGGCTTTTGCTGAAGAATATCTTAAGTATGTTAGTTGGGTAAAAGTTTCTTTCAATGCAGGCAACAAAGATATATATTCAAAAATTCACCGCACAAAAAATACTGATTTTGACAAGGTTATTAAAAACCTGAAAAAAACGGTAAAAATAAAAAAAGAGCAATCTCTGGATACTGTACTAGGATTTCAGGCCCTTTTACTGCCCGAAAATCGCAATACAATAAACACACTTTGCGAGATCGCTAAGGACATTGGCCTCGATTACGTTGTTGTAAAACCATACTCACAGCACAAGCTCTCCAAAACAACTATGTACAATGATATCGACTATAGTAAATACCTAGATCTTGAGGGAGAACTGTTGAAGTATAATGATGAAAACTTTAATGTTGTATTTAGGATCAATACAATTAATAATTGGATTTCACAGAATGAGGAAAGGTATTGCAAGTGCTATGCAACCCCGTCTTCCTGGGCATATATGATGGCCGATGGTGATGTATATAGTTGTAGTGCCTATCTCTTGGACAAAAGGTTTAAACTTGGTTCGATTGTTGATAGTACTTTTAATGAGATATGGACCTCTGATGCACGGATGAACCACTCAAGTTATGTGTTAAATGATTTAGATATTAGTGAATGTCGAGTTAATTGCAGGATGGATCAAGTAAATCGTTACCTAGATAAAATCAAAAATGAAAAGATTCCACATATGAACTTTATTTGAAATGGTAACTTCAATGTCAATAAATAAATTTGAAAATTTATTTATTGAGATGGGGAGAATTAGGGGTGTTGAAGTGGCATTGGCTCATTCCTATGAGCATCAAATGATGAGATGTCCAATTCATCTTTCAATTGGCCAAGAATACTGGCTACCCTTGATTTATTGTCAATATCAGCAGGGTGATCGTTTTTATTCATCGCATCGCTCACATGGTCTATATTTAGCATTAAAAGGCGGCCTAAGAGAATTGATTGCTGAAATACACGGAAGCTCAGACGGATGTTTGTCTGGAATTGGAGGTAGTATGCATTTAAAATCTATTGAAAATGGTTTGATTTGCTCTGTTCCTATAGTTGGAAGTTCAATTGCCCTTGCCTTGGGTTCAGCGTTTGCTTCTAGACATTTAGGCAGCCAAGTATTATCTGTGGCATACTTTGGGGACGGAGCATGTGAAGAAGGTATATTTCATGAATCACTCAACTTGGCAGCATTATATCAACTCCCAATTCTCTTTATATGTGAAAATAATTTATATTCGTGCAACACAAAATTAGAGCGACGACAGCCATCTGTGGATATGACACGCTTTGCAAAGGCCCATTGCATAGATAGTTTTTCTATTACTCAGGATCTTCCTTACCAAGTTATTTTTGATAATTTTGCAAAAGCTTATAACGCAGCGCGTACTGGACCTGTATTTCTGCAATGTATTTCTTATCGATTATATGAACATTGTGGCAATCGAGAAGACTTAGATAATGGCGATAGATTGCTGCAAGAGTATGAATCAATGAAAGATAAAGATCTTTTACTTTCACTTATGGGCGCCTATCCATCGGTTAAATCTGCTTATCAATTCGCCTATGATCAGACAATGCAACTTTGCAAGTATTATAGTTCCTTAAATTCAGAATCTTTACTTCAAGTAAATTCGTAAGGATGGACCATACAATAGCGATTAAAAACCAACTAAAATTATTATTGCAATCTTCCGCTAGGTACTGTCTTTTTAGCGAGGGTATTAATGATACGTTTTATGGATCTATTGCTGACCTTCCTGCAATTTTTCCGAATCAATGTTTTGAACTTCCCTGCTCTGAAAATGCGTCTGTAGGATTGGCAATTGGTGCAGCATCAGTTGGGCTACTCCCAATTGTATCATTTCAACGTGTTGAATTCGCTCTGCTAGCACTTGAACAGCTAATTAATAACGGAGCAAAACTTTCATTTCTATCAGAAGGCAAAATTTCATGTCCCTCCTTCTTTAGATTTGTGATAGGAAGAGGATGGGGGCAGGGTCCATCTCATTCACAGAGCTTAGAAACTATTTTTGGGCAAATCCCAAATTTAAATGTCGCCTTACCGGTTTTTCCTGGCGATTCTGAGTTAATACTTGCTAATTTTCACCTATATCACTCTCCAACCATATCACTTGAGCACCGATGGGTGCACTATACAAAGCGCCATTCTATTGCCCCTACATCATTAAATCCTTACGTCGTACGCGCGGGAAGTGATTTAACAATTATTGCTACATCTTATGGAGTAGTTCAGGCAATGAGATTGGCCGAAATTTTTAACTCTTTTGGTATAAGTATTGAAGTAATTAATCAGTTCAATCTAGGATGTTTTGATTATTGTGCTATTTTTGATTCCGTTTTAAAAACAAATAAATTAATTTGTATCGATTTGCATCAAAGATTATATGGATGTGGGGCTGAAATAATTAGCTCTATTGCCGAAGCAGGTATTAATCTAAGTGCGCCACCCAAAAGACTCTCAAGCCCCCATACATTCTCACCATCATCTTTTAGGATGCTATCAGAATATTATTTGTCACTTACTGGAATTGCTCTTGCAGTTTGTGAGTTACTTTTCATTGATGGCAATAAATTAAATGCTATTCTTGCTGAAATTAAATTAAGTGACAATTTATGCCCTCCAGACCAGCCAAATAGGCAATTTAATGGCCCTTTCTGAGTATATTAACCGTTCCTTCCCTGCAAAAAATGAAAAAATAAAGTCGCTCGATGGCTTTTCAGATTATTTAAAGATCAGTTACATGGAGGAAACCAACTAAGGTCTTTCATATTTAATAGTTGAATTTGAAGAAAATGTTATACCAGGTGAGAGGAGCTCAATCCTTCTAGACTTGGAAGTTTAACTTTGCTTGATTGATACGACTATCCGTGTATGTCATAATATCATTGTTGATAAGAATGCACATGGAAATTTCAGAGGTGTCAATGCTTAAATTAAAAACAAGTCTGTTGATTTCCCAAAGTGGAATTTAAACACGGGATCGAAATCTAATCTTAGAAAATCATAAGGGATCCTATCACTTTGATCGGTTTACAAAATTGCTTTCAGGTGAAAAAACTGCGCCCGCATCTGTTGACATGGCATTTACTAGATCGTGTGGAGCAATGTGTAGTTTCTGTTATGCAATGATTCAAGAACCTCAGGAGAGAAAGGCCATCAAAACAGCTTATGCATTAAATTTATTAGATGATTTTGAAGAGATTGAAGTTAGAGGTGTCTCATTGATTTCTGATGGTGAAAGTACATTGTCACCAGCTTATATTCCATTTATAAAGCATGCTGCAAATGTTGGAATTGACGTAAGCAATGCAACAGGTGCCTGGGACTGGAATCCCGAAAAAAAGTTGATTAAGTATTGCCCCATCCTACCTGGGTTAGATTTACTGTTGCTGCAGGTTCTCCTGAACGATATGCAAAGATAATGTACAAGGGTAAAGAGCATACGTATGTTTTTGATAATGCAATGTCAAATATTAAATACGCAGTTGAGTTGAAACGCAGGTTGGGTTAAAAGTGACGTTAGGGATACAAATGGTACTTATGCCTGAGTTCCTGAGCAAATTACACCATTAGCTAGGTTATGGGTGGATTTAGGGGTGGATTATGCTGTAATTAAGCATTGCTCAGATGATGAGCAAGTTTCGCTTGGCGTAGACTATGGAAAATATGAACAAAAGCTGATTTTCTGCTCAAAACGGAGTCATTTTCTACGGATTTGACTAAAGTTTTAGTTATGTGGAGTAAGATACTTGATGGTTAATTTCATCTTATACAAAGATGTATGGGCTTCAGTTTTTGTTGCAAATCAGTAACAGCGGGCTTGTTGCTCCATCCGGTATATTTTAATGCTTGATACTCTAAGCTTCATATTGGCAACTTTATGGATGAGCGATTTATAGATATTTATAATTTACAGATGTACGATCGTGTTATGAACTATATTGTGTCGGAAGGATTTAACTGCAAGGCGATGATGGGAAGCCTGCCAATTCAGCATTACCTTAATGTTGCAATTGATGATCTCCTCAAGGGCGAAAAACTCCTGAAATCTTCTACAGCCAGTGACAAGCCATTACACGTGAATTTTTTGTAATCAGTTTCTAGTAGTGACCCAATCAGCCTTGTTGGAGAGAGGTTTAATCCCCTTCAGTTGTCATTCTATTAAGACGATGCAGAGCAGGTTCTAAGCTGTCTTTATTGTCATGGCTATCAATTTAAATCTTTAATTAAATTTGAACTAAATCCACTTAGATATCTGCTTGTTTGTCCTGAATTGGTAAGTAGACGCTCAGGGGGCGAGTCGTTAGGCGCTTGATTTCGTATTTTTTGAACTACAGAAGTAATCTTGAATTCTTTTTCCATCTCACGAAGAGACTTCTCGCGTTTGTCACAATAACTGCTGTATTTTCGACGAACCCTGTTTTTCGTTGGCTGGTCACAACCGATGTTTCCCTATATATTACGACAGCGATCAAGCGATGTTCCAGGGACTTGGATTAGTATCAGCCATTTCTCGGCTGTCTAATTTGTTCCTTACCAGCCTCAACACCACGCAAGCAATGTTGCAACCGTTGTGCGGATGCTAGTGTATTGTATAGTGGTTTTAAATACAAAACTTATGAAAAATATTAAAAATTGTTTCAATCAATTATGCTCTATTCTTGCTTCTGGTAATGAAATAGATGAGCTTTTTAATATATGTGATATACTTCTTATCAATAATCATTGCAAAGATCTTGAGCAAGCTCTAAATTTTGCAACAACGGATAATGCAAAAAAATATATTGAATTTTTAATTGAGATAAAGAAAGGAACCGAAGGATTTAAGCCTAAATTTTGTTCATGGGCCCTTTCAATCGAGTATTTAAAAACATTAAATCTAATAGCTATAAGACACCCTAGGAGGTTAGCTTTATACATGTTAAGGGTATTGAGCAATAAAGAGATATTTTACGTATTGGAATCTATCAGTGAGAATCAGCTAGATTTATTGTATAATCTTATTGAACTAGAAAGTAGATATTACCCGGAGGATCGAGGAATTATAAATCAGTTAATAACACAGATATTGACAATAAAAATGGATTATAGATCTGCCTTTTTACTAGCAAAAATTATAGGATTGGGAATGTGTGATCTCTCAATAGATGGAAAAATGGGTGTGAAGATACTAGGTTTATTAACAGAATATCATGCCAATGATATAAAAAGAGTGAATAGTCTGTTAAAGTGTAAGGACTCACTATTAAAAGTTCAAGATTTTTTATCAGACTTTAAGTCAAGTGATATGATGCTGAAAAGAACAAAAAATGGAAACTGGCATTACATAGATAACTTTATACCTATTGATAATGGACTTTTATTACACACTAACCTGTGGGGAAATCGTGAAATATACCTGGATGGTCTAGCAAATATTGGGTGGCCGTCACTTTCCAATAGTGCAAATATTGATAATTTAGATTACATTGAAAAAACAATATACATCCATACAACAACCGAGACCCTCGATGACCTAAAGATTGTAATAGATCAAATTGATCCAAAAATTGATGTAATCCTAGATACTAGAATACTTCAAACTGACGAACTTGCTTTAACAATGAGAGGATGGACGTTTATTGATATTTTCGTACAGTGTGCATTATTTAACTTAACCTATGTATGTTTAGTTCCTGAATGGTATCATGGCAAGGGTTTGGATAAATTAATTAAGAACTGCCCGATTGGGGGCATTTCTTGTGTTCCTGTAATACGAGTAAGTGAAAATGGTTTCTATGAATTTCATAAAAAAAACAAGGATAATTCTAATCTTCTTAACTTAAACAATAAACAGCTTTCAAAACTTGCCTTCTCTAGAGGTATTTCACACATTTATTCTAAATTATACATCGAAAATCTTACACCAGCGTTCACTTCTATTTCACTTCCAAACGATGACGGAATAATTTTATACTCTTGGTCCCAATGTTCAGTTGTTATAAAACCCGACTATGATTTTATTAAATTAATGTTTGAATCAGTAATGCCAATTTATTCCGTTGCTTTAAGCGATAATTTAATGCAATTTGTAGACCATTTAGGTTTTCATAAATTGATTAAAAAAGATTTGGTATATAGACCAGACACTTCAGAAAAGTATGTACTGATTGAACCTACTCGAGATAGCGGCTATTCACCATTCGCGGATAAACGATTAACTTCTTTTAAATACAGATATTCTGTCTATCCAGACTGCCCTTATACTATATTGTTCCAGTAATATGCCAATTTAGAATCTTTTAAGTCCACTTAAGAAGTGATTTATTTTAATTAAATTATTAATTTATGTAAATTTTATATTAACCTTAATTGATATTGGCATTATCAATTTCTTTAACTTGTGCTATTTTTTTAAGTATTAAGTTAATATTATTTAGACTTAATGTTTAAAGCTATTTCTTTTGGTTTTATTTAGTTTAAAATGATCCAAATTGTTTTATCTATCTTTTATTTGCTTCTCTTCTTGCTGTTCTTTTTTTAATTTTTCTATTCAGGATTTAACCCGCTTCAACTATTGTTTTTCTGTAAGATATTTTTAATTTATGACTTATAACCTTGGCTGCCTTACATCTACTATTAGATTAGCATTTGAAATTCATTTAATTTACGGGCTTTTTGTGGATCATGCTCCTGTGATTTATTAGTGGGCTAAGATGTTCCATATTTCATCAAAATAATTTTGAAAGCACTTTTTTGGTTAATGTTTTAAGTTTCTTGTAAGTGCCTTCCAAGGTTGATTGCTTGGGTTGCTGTTGGCATCTGAAATAGTTCATTTTGTATAGGTTGTTACTTTTTTTCTAGTCAAAAATTTTAACTTCCTAGATGTGGTTTGTATTCTTGTTGCTAAGATCAATTCTTTGGAGCAGACCTTTAGGAAAACTTCACTTTGCAAATTTTAGTAGGCCGCTGTACTTAAATGTTTTTTATTTAATTTTTTCTCTCGACTCAGTTTGTAACTTGATTAACGCCTGTTAGCAGTCGATATTACTTTTTTAGTCCACTTAATTGTTGAAGATTTTTGGCTACTTATTGTTTGTTAAGGCGCTCTATGAGATCATATCAAGCTTAATCTACTTTCCGTTTCAGTTTTTATTAAAAGTAATTGTATAATCCTCATTTTTTTCTTCTATCTCTCTTATTTCGCCACTCGATGCTCTCTTTTTTGGGCTTTTTAGATGTTAATTTTATATAATATTGCATTGTTAGTTTTTCTTGCTCGCCTTCATTGCTTTATTATCAAAAGCTTATTCTGTAATTTTTGTTTTTCTCTATGACTATTTCATTAGCATCTTGTTCAATTGAAGGTCTTCTGGAAATTGTTAGACATAAATCTCAGGACTATCGTGGATTTTTTTTAAATCTGTATCGTTCAAATTCACCTTCTTGCAATCAGCTTTGGGGTACTCGTCCTATTGCTCAAATTAATATCAGCCACACTGAAACCACAGGAACGGTTCGCGGCCTGCACCTTCAAGTGCAACCTTTTTGCGAGGTCAAGCT
>Ga0214923_10004229_pt1 | contig 17475 bp, 14 predicted proteins | sample LL1510_MetaG_FD_177993 | JGI IMG/M metagenome (GOLD analysis project Ga0214923, IMG submission 177993) | Freshwater microbial communities from Lake Lanier, Atlanta, Georgia, United States - LL-1510 | ecosystem: Environmental > Aquatic > Freshwater > Lake | place: USA: Georgia | collected... | reverse complement strand
TTAAAAGACAATATATGGTTTGTTGTGTCTTGCTTAATGCATTGTTCATAAAAGGTTGTGTTAATCTTGGCAGGTTGTAGATATTCCAAAACTTTTTCTGTTGGAATAAACACGTTTGTAAGATATTGGAAGTCTAAGTTTTCCATATCTTGCTGGTATTGATTTTGTTGCTCTTGTATGGCTTTTAAAACCTTTTCTGGGAGCACATATTCCCAAGGTACAGAGTTACCTTGCAGTCTTGGAGAAAGGCTCTTATAAGCCTTTATAAACCTTTCTGGAGCTATGCTTGGTTGGTTAAGAAGATAAAGTTTTGAAATAAGTTGAGTTGCATCCATGATCATATGGAAGCATATAATAATAAAAATTTAAATGATTATCTTCTTGATGGTGTTGTTGGCGTTGAGTTTGGTTGAGCTGTGTTAAGAACATTTTGAATTGTTGTGCTTGCATTGTTAAGATTTTGAATCATGTTTCTATATTGACCATAGCCGTCTTGAGCGATTAGCTTTATAGTTGTTTCAAAAGTTCCAGCTTCAATTTTATGTTGATAACCATTAACAACATAAATGTTGTCTGCGCTTGTGTTTGTGTTAAAGTCAATGAATATTTCTTGACCACGGTTACGTAACAATGAACAACCCACAGAAGTAACAGAAAGTTCTAATGGATATAAACTTAATGGCATACCTCCTGCTTGTGCGCCGTTTGGCAATATAGGGTTTGCATTTAATGAACGTTGCATGTTGACGGTGCTTAACAAAGCATCTGAATGAGAGCTTAGTTGTGCTGAACGTATATTTGTTCCCATTGCACCGTAAATAATATGAGGAACATTTCTCATAACATATTCTTTAAGTCTTTGTGGTCCACCAATAAATTGATATTGATCACCGTTTTGATATTGATATGGTGCTGATGATGTTGAAGATTGATTTCTATTTGGATTAATAATTTTTATTAATGGATTTGGTCCTGTGGAAGCTTGTTGAACAACTCTGTTGTGTAATTCTCTCCAGTTTTCAATTAAAGCAGATCGTTGTTCTTGGTTTGTGTTATCTAATGTTGCTCTAGCTGTTGGAGGATCACCGGGATAAGAAGAAAAACTGCTCATAAAATTGTTAGTTCCCAAAGCTAGCAACTCACGTAAGGGTGTGTGTGCTGAATTTGTTTGGTCATAAACGTGTATTCTTAATATTGTACCAATTGATTCTGATGAATTGTTTCTAGCAAATGGTAATGCTTCAAGTTCAAAACTCATTTGAGGCATCACAAAATCTGGATGTTTGCCAATGTTGTAACGAGTCATTTTTTCCAACATTCTTTGATCAAATGTTGTTGGATTAGCAACTGTTGTTTCATCTTGATTTTGTTTATATAAATCAGATATCTTGTAAGCTGGATTCATTACATCGTCAACAATTTTTGTTGCAAGAAAACTCATAAACTCCCTAACACTTAGGTTTACTGCTCTTGATACAGATTCCATACGAAGTCTTGCATATTCACGAACAAAATATTTTGTTTGAACAGGAAATTGTGAGATGTTTAAATTGCTCATCAAACTTGCTTTGTTGTTAAAGTTATAAAATATAACTTGAACTTCTTCAAATTTTGGTGCATTTGGATTTGTAGAAGCAGGATTTTTTAACTGAGCTAATGGCTTGGCAACAAAAGCCATAATCAATGTTCCTAATGACATAACTTTTCGGTTACCCAAAAAATCATAATTTCTATTTGAATTAGGGCCAGCAGATCCGTTGTTTGCCATGTTTTATTTCCTGTTAGATTATTCAATTACTGGAATTGGAATGTTGCGCCTAGTAAGTTGTCCACGAATATTTGCGGCGGCGAGTGCGTTCCCGGCTGCAACAGCTTGTCGATAATCACTGAGCAATGCTTCTCTACTACGATTATTAGAACGATTATTAGATCCTGCACCTCCTGCTTGTCTTTGACCGGAGGCTCCTCCATCACTTCTACCAGAAGACACTGCTGGTCTTTGAACAGGTGGTGGTGCTGTTGAGTTTTGAGTAACTGTTAAATCTACTGATGCTACTCTAACAGCGTCGTTGTGATCGTCTATTTGACCACCATTACGATCTGTTAACTTATTCCATACAGTTGGGTCAATTGTTTTTAAAAAGGGATCATTGTAACGATTATCTCTGTTGATAGCAGAGTTAGGCAAATCATTGTTTATATTTTGCATAATCGTTCGAATTTCTTGGTTGATAGAACTTTGAAATTGTCTTATAACACTTGGATTTCTAGGATTTGGTTGATTGTTTGCATTTATTTCGCCAAATATTCTTGTAATAGATGCGTTTAATCTTCTGAGTTTATCAGAAAGATCTCCTTGTATACCTCTGGCAGCAGCTTGACTTTGCAAACTTTGTTGTATTTCACGAATTTCTTTTAATGTATCATCTGTTAAAACCAAGTTGTTAACAGCGTCTTGAGCAGCGTTTAAACCTTGAAGACCACGAATTTCTTGACGATGAGTATTGTTGCTTGTGTTTTGACCTGACAATTGTTCGGTTGAATAAATTTGAGAAGCTAGTTGATTAATTGTTTTAGAAAGGTTTTCAATTTCACGAATTTGTGTTTGAATTCTGTTAGCATCATTTGGACCAACAATTGATACTTCTGTTGTTTCTGAAATACCTCTTCCAACTAGATTTAAAGTAATACTAACTTGTCCAACATCATCAAAGCTTAAGTTCGTTGTAACAATGTTAAAATGGTCTTTAACTCTTGTAAGGTTTAATAAGTCAGCATAAGGATTTGATTCTAAAGGATCTGGATGTGACCAACCATACTCTATCTCCAGAAATGCTGTGCCATATCTATCTGGTTTAATAAAGTTTGCAAATTCTCCCAACCTAGATCTATCATGTAAAATTATTTCCAAGGTTCCTGTTCTTGAACCCATTAATCCATAGGTACTTTGCATATCAACAGAAAAAGCTTTAATTGAAGCTAAAGGACGAAATGGATCAATTACTGAAGTAAGATATTTTTCTCTTTGATTTAAAGACTTTTTTGTTTCATCTATGTTTTGTAATGTTTGCGGTGAACGAAACAATTCTAAACCTGTAACTACAAAATCTGAAACTGGATTTGCACTTGGTAAGCTTCCTGTAATTAAATTTGAAGATACTTGACTTGAAAGATTTAAAGCTGTTAATGCTAAATTTTCATTTCCTTTAAGTTGTTCTACTGAGCCTTCTAAAAACTTTTGCAAGGTTATTGCTGACAATCTGTCATTTTCTGTGATAGGAGGTCTTGCAGAATATATTGTTACATTCATTACAGGTGTAGCTCTTGTCATTTCTAATGGAGGCATTGCATTGAAAAACAAAGTTAACAACTCAGAGTTTTTTTCTCCCGGTGTTAACAAAGGATGCTCCATACGAACTGCAACAATTCTTTTTTTAACTTCTTTTACTGTTTCTTGATTGCCGTCAATGTCTGTAAAAGGTAAAGCTTTATCTAAATCATTATAAAACAAACAATTTCGATTTGCTGCTCCTGTTTGTGGTGAAAAAGCTATCTGCGGTGAAACAGATGAATGATTAGCTATTTCTTTCGAATAATGCATTTTTATGCATCTTGCATACTTAGAAAGCTTTGTTTCTAAGTCACCTTCTGGTATGTTTACCAGATTTTCTTGTATTGTTTTCTTAAGTGACTCTCCAGTTGATGTGTCTAAATATTTTTTTGCATCTTCACTATCATCAATGATTTGTGAAAAAATATTTGCTATGTCTGGATCTGATAAAATTCCAACATCCCTTCTTGAAGCTTGTACGTTTGTTACAATATTTGCTGCAACATCTTGATTTAATCTTTGTTGTGCTCTTTCGCCTATAATATCCCTTAATGCAAACGCTTCTGCAACTTCTCTAACAGAAGTAAATCCAAAATAATCACGCAATTGTTTTTTAAGTCTGCTTAAAAAAAGCTTTTTTCTAGCTCTTTCAACTGTTATTTCAGAACCTACAGATGTGTCTAACTTAAGCATTGTTTATCCTAAATATTGTAAAGTTTGTTGTAAGTTTGGGATAACAATTCTTGTGTTTGGAGGAACTTGTGGCGCAAATCCAATGTTTGAAGCAGCAGCTATGATCCAATAATACTTACCATCACCGTAATATTGACCTGCTAAAACATCTAGTCGTATAACTTCTTGTAAGAAAATAACGTTGCAGGATATCAAGTTGTTTGATATAGCTGTACGTATTTTGGAAACAGTATCACTTGTTCCATACTGAAATCCAAAATTAATCTTGGGCGTTAAAAGATATCTGCTTGTTGCCATGATTAACCCTTACGGTTGATATAAAGAACTCTTTTTGAAACATCAAAAATATCATTTGGAGACTCGTAGTTTGTTGTTGGTTGATTTGCTGCTGGAACTGTTGTTTGTCTTATAGGTGGACCATTATTAGTAAAATAATGGCTTTGTCTGCCAACCGGCCAAATTGGTGCATTCATAATACCTCTTGCATCCAAGCCGGGGGTAATATCATGAATCACAGCCATTTGAAGTTGAATTGTTACAAATTTTGGTGCTCGCAAAAATTCACTACCATCTAACCCCCAATTACCTTTGGCATCTCCATAATCAACTTTAAAACTTGTAATAACGCCAGCAAGACCTTTACCACCCGAAGATTTAAAAGCTTTCATAATTGGATTTTTTGTGTCATCATAAAATGTACTTGGATTAAGAAGTGTTGACGCTTTTTGTTGTTGTGGTTCTGTTAATCCTGCTGCTGCTCCTGCTACTCCTGCTACTCCTGCTGCTACAACTAATCCTACATCCGTTTCTGCAAGATTATTGAGCGTATTATTAAATTGTGCAACCTCATTTCTTTGATATGCTTCTTCAATTGTAGCTGATGCTTCTCTATCCAAAAAGTTGTTAACTACGTTTGGAGTTAAATTTACTATATTATCCCTACCATTGTTTCTTTCTATTGTTTCTAAAGGAGAAGCTGGATCTTGGTAATCAAACTTATATCTTATAAACCTTACTTGTAGTTGATTATTTCTTATATTTTCTACTGTTGCAAATATTCTGCCACTTGTTCCACGAGTATTGCCTGTTGGTATTAGATTACGGTTTGGTAGTCGAACGAAATCATTTGAATATGAGCTAACTGCTTTTAAAACAATTGTTTGTCCTTGTCTAAAACAGTCTTCAAATAAAATTTGAGGTGTTGAACTTGCAGCTCTTGATTGGTTTCTAGGATTTGGAGCTGATCTTCGTACAGTACCAAAAAGCTTGCTTCTATTTCTTAATAAAGAAATTCTATTTTGATTTTGTTCATTAATAGTTGTTTGTTGTGGGCTATTAGGTGCTGGTGGATTTGCAGCAGTCTTGTTGGATTCTTCAGTTTCTTTAACTCTTAAAACATCAACATTATAATCTTCAAGAGTTGTGATTCCAAACAATCTTGCTACTGCCATTTTGCTATAGTTTGATTTATATAAATCTCCAAGTCTTAAACGAACAACTGGTGTAGCACCGGGAATTTGTGAAAAAGGTTGAATAAATTTAATATTGTCCCCATAGCCAACTTTTCTGCCTTGTGTCCATTGTGGATATATCATCATTGCCAAACGATTGATTTTATACCACATTAAATCATGATCGCTTTCATTCATTGCAGCCATTTTAAAATTAACGGATATAGTTCTTGATGTGCCTTTGTAGATTTGAACTTTATCCATACGTCCATAACCTTCTTGAGCAGAATATTCAATTTGAAAGTCTTCACTGGCATCTTCTAAAAAAGCATGGAAAGCAAGAATTTCATTTGTTCTCAAGTCATGAATATAAAATGGCATGTAATCAGACTCTAACGCTTCTTCAATACTCTCAACAACAGATCTTGGCAATCTGTCATTTTCAACAGATGCGTTGTAGAATTTTGTTTTGTCGCCGTCGCTAAGATTTATTAATTCTGTTATGCCGCTATTGTCAACTTGTGGAATGGTGATGTTCATATCATCCCAATTTGTTTTACCATCTGATCTTTGTCCTGATTTTGCAAATGATTTTGGATTGTTATTAACAAGTAATGGTAGCATTGCCATTCCTGCTGTTCTGTTGCTCCATGCTATTTCACCATTTGATAATCTACTTTTAGAGACATAAAAAGGTCTGCTATCAGGCAAGCTATCAACGTATGATGTACTACCAGAAACACCAAAAGAACCTCCACCATTGTTTTGGTTTTGTTGCGCTATAACACGCAAATCACTTTCAAATCGGATTTTATCACCTATTCCAATCAACACATTAATAAAACGAACAATTTTCAAGTCACGAATTTTACGAATCAAGTTACCAGCACCAGTTATTGATGCTAGCTGGCTTGGATCGGCAACCAAGTTTTCTATCAAAGTTATACCACTTCGTAGCAATTCACGAAGAATAACATTTAATCTACCACTTTCTGTTAAAACTTTAAAAGAAGAATTAGCTAATTGTGATCCAACACCGGCTCCAGTACCAGCATTGATTGCAAATCCAAAAAATTCTTGTGTTCCAGCAGATAAACAACTTCTAAAACCGTGTCTGGTATAATTAAAAATATTTGATATTCCAAGGAATTGAGTTAAGAAATCTGTTCCAGTAAGTTCTAACGGAAACACTCCTCCTTGTAATACAGAAGAACCAAGTAATTCTTTCCTACGATCATAATCTAAATCAACAAAATTTTCTGGATTATCAGGGTTTGCACTTTCAGCAACTGTGTTTCTGTTTGCGTTTATGTTAAATCCAGAAACTATGCCTAACAAAACAACAAATCCTAAAATTAACGCAACAGCAAGTGCTATTTGTCCTGCTGGAACCAATGCATCAAATTGATTATATACGTTATAAAAACTACCATATGATTGTATATCTTTTGTATTGTCAATAAAAGCAGGGTTTGCTGGTTTTTCAACTCCAGTTATTTTTTTGTATTGATAAGCTGGAGTGAATCTTCCAAGACTTACCCGTTTACCTAATCTTTGTTCAGAAGGAAGTAACATTCTTGCTTCTGCTTCAACAATTGAACCTGTTGTTGAAACAACAAAATCAAAACCTGCTTGACCTTGAACAGCTTCAAATATTATGTTAACTCCAATGTTTGAAAGTTGTTCTATGGTCAAAGGTTCTGCTGCGGTTAACGTTTCGTTATAAGTTTTAACGTTGCTGCTTCTGGCATACTTACCTAAGTTTTCACCATTGTTGCCACGTTGATAAAACAAATGTCCTAACTTTATTTTTTGATCTTGTTTGTTGGTTGGTTGTCCATCAGTGGATATAAACTTGTTAGGATCATTATAACCAACAGTGCTTATCAAAGTTGCGTTAACATTTCTTTCATGCCTTGTGGGATCATTGTTAATACCACTTGTATAGTTTTTAACTCTGAAAAATCTTGTGCTGTTATCTTTTAAGGGTTTGTTTACACCTAAAGTATCAGGTGCAATTAAACTTCCATAAAAAGGTTCGGGAGTTGTTAAGTTCCTATATTCATCCGTGAACCCAATCAAAGTTCCTAATGGTGAATTGCTTGCAAAATTAGTATCAATTGTTGTTTTGTTTATACCAGAAACAGTTTCATCAGTGAAAGTTTTTTGTTGTGCATCTTCTGTTACACCATAAGATGCTGCAACTTTAGTTGTGTTTATTGGTATAGAATTTACTTTAGATGTTTCTTCTCCAAGATAATCAATATATTCATCTACAATAGGTTTTGCAATGTCAACTCTTTGATCAATTTCTGGTGATACAGGAGATTGATCTCCCTTGCGATAATATATTGATAGCCTTCTTGTTGACATTGATTATCCTTAAAACTAACTATTCTCCTGCTTGTTTTTAATAGCTTGATAAGCTTCGCTTAAACCATTTACTTTTCCTTGCAACTCTTCCAAAAACCCTTCAATAACTTTAAGGGTTTTTTCTTTTTCATTTTTATCTTTTATATCATCAAAAACTTTTAAAAATAATGGATCTTGTAAAACCTTGGTTTTTATATCATCTTTCATTCTCTTACTCCTGCTCTTACAAAGCTAGTTGTCTTTATTGCTGGCCTTGTCAAGCTTGCTCCTGTTTGTGTTCTTTGTGTTGATTGAGTATGAAGTGCTTGAACAACATCTCCAACATCCATTCTAACTTGAACGTTTATTTGAGCTTGAACAGCAGCATTTTCAATTGTTGCAACTCTCATTCCTTGAAGTTGAGTTCCAAGACGATTTAAAGAAACTTGAATTGCACCTTCATTCCCAGAAGCAGTTTCTAGTCTTGACAATGCCACAGAAAAATTATTATACGCTCTAACCATTGCATTTATATCATGAAGAATGATGTCATTTATAGAAGTTGTAATCTTACGAATAGAAGTTGAAGCTGCTTCAACATTGTCTGTGCTAAAAATAGTTTCTAATGTTGGAATTAATCCAATATCTCGTCCTTCTCTAATAATTCCACCAAAAACCATTGCCAGTTTAGTTTCTAGGTTGTTAATGTCCAAGACATTAAATGAATAAGCGTTATTAATAGTGTCTCTAACATTACCTAATCCAGACATTGATTCAGCCAAAGAAGACAAGTTATTTATCAATGATGTAACTTTGTTTTTAATGTTTAAAACATGTGTAACAGATTCATTTCGAGTTAATGTTTGATTAATTCTTGCTATCTCCGTGTATAAGTGTGAATTCCTTAAAGGGTTTATTTTGCTTTGACCGCTTGTTTCATCATATATTGTTTCACTTGCCACACTTGTAAGAATGTTGTTTAAACTTGTAAGTTTACGGTTCAAAATGTTTGCAGGTAATGGTGCGGAACTTTCTCCTCCTAAGTTTCTGATTGATTCCATTGCTTCAGAAATTGATTTAACAGCTTCAAAAACTTGTTTGACTGTTTTGACTTTTTGTAAAGTTGTTTCAATTGATGCTCCAAAAGTCAAACCATTTATTTTATTTACAAGTTCTTGAACTTTGCCTATGAATTCCTCACCAGAAAATACATTCAACATAGCACTCATGCCTCGACCCAACTTATCAATAAGTCGTTCAGCGGTCAATGGATTTCCAAACTCATCTGTTCTTTGATCTCCAGAAGGTCTAGCCATTTGCAAAATATCGTTATAAACACTTGTAATTGATTGTAATGCTCCAAACAATAGTTTAACAATTTTGATTTTTTCTGTTATTCCTCTTGGAAGATTAACATTTGAAATGCTATTAACTAATGTTTGAATATTGTTACTCATATTTTGAATAAAGGTCGGCATGTTTTGTATTGCTGCATTTATCAAATTTTGTCCTGCTTCAATTATTCTTGCAATTTGTGCAGGTGTACCTGTTGCTTTTTCTACTGTTGACTTCGCCGTAGCCATTACAGAAGTTATCATTGATGAAATAACATCAATAATCTTAATAATATGTTCCATAGCCTTTAATTTATCACCAGAAGTTATTCTGGCTGTTAAACCTGTGGAAATTGAATTTATTATACCTATCCCTAAATTTTTAATGGTATCAATAAACTCACCAAGTTTCGGTAAAACAGTTGAAAAAATAGTGTTATAATGATATATAATTCCCGCAGCTTGGCTGGCATCTGTATTTTTTAGTAGTTTAAAAACCTCAGTAACACCACCTGTAACTGCTGCTATAATTGTTCCCACAGAAGCTATTATTGGTGCAACTGCTGCTGCTGCTTTAATTCCTTCTTCAGTTACTCCGCTTAGTGTCACTAGTTCTTTTAGTGGTGTAACAATATTACGAACAAGATCTTTTATTTTATCAACAATCAAGCTAAAAACTTCTTTTGCTGCATTCAGTCTTTGACTAAACTCATCTCTTTGTGATAACCAACCAATAGCTGCACCAATAGCAAAACCAACAGCAGCACCAATACCAGTTCCAACACCGGGAAATACAGAACCAACCAAAGCACCAATGCCAGCCCCCGCAGCTCCAGAAGCCAAAACTCCAGAAGCTCTACCTTCGGTTGGAAACATTTGCATAATTAATCCAATTAATGCACCAACAGCTTGCATGATGTTTGCAATTGTAACACCAGCAGCTTTTAAAAGTTCGATGTTACTAACACTACCAAGCAGTGATTTAACTTCATTTAAAATATCTTTTACTGCTTTTGATAAAGATTCAACAATTTTTGTAGATGCTTCACCAAACTTTGTAAAAACTTCTGGGTTTAGACTTGATTGATTTTCAGCATAAACTTTTGCAAAAGTTGCTAATGGCCCTATAATTGCTCCCAATCCTTGAAGAACAGATCTTATTACGTCTGCTTGAGCTTTCATCTGTTCCAGATCTCCAGCAAATCTAACTTCACTAATGATCTTGGTAGCACTTTCTGCAACTTTGTGAACCAAACCAGTTAGTTCTCCAATGATTTTTGCAACTTTATCTTTGTCGTTTGTAATAGAAGCTAATTGTACAATTGATTCAAACATAGAAGCAACAACTTTATACAAGTCAACAATTACTTGCATTATTAATGCTGTTCCTTTGATTTGAGAATCTGGTACATCTTTAAATTTATCAACAATTGTTTTTGCGGTTCCAGCGATTGCCAACACTGTGGCTGATATTGCTGCCATACCAGCGGCTGCTGCTGCCGGTCCTGCTCCAAAAGAAGCTATTGCGGCAGCACCAACAGCAGAAGCTGCTGCAATTAATGGTACTGCTGCAAAGAACAAGAAAGTCATAGCTAGCATTAGTAATGTTACAGCTTTAGTTTTTTCTGGATCTGGTGATAGGTGAGCTAAACCTATAACTCCAAGTGCCACAAGTCCAATTATTGTAAGAGTTGCAGCTAACGCTCCTAATCCCTTGTAAAGATTTGCCTGATTAAGAGAACCTACAGTTTGTGCTGCTTCAAAAAACCCAAATCTTAACATTGTAAACATCAATGCAGCAATAGAACCAACCATTATACCAACAATCAAAAAAGATTCTTTTTTAATACCAGATTCTTCATAAATTTTTGCAAGTTTTATTACAAAATAAACAGTGAGAGCAACAGCAGCAATTAATGCAAGCAATGTACCTCCCAACTTCAGTAATGATCGAGCTAAACCTTCAGCTTTTGCTGCTTGCTGAGTAACAGTTGTTTCAGTAACTGTACCATCAGCACCTGTTACTTTTGTTGTTTTTGTCATACCTGCTGCTATTGTTTGACTTACTTGGGATGATCTTGTAACAACTGCTGCAACTCCTTGTAAGAGTGCAACAATTCCACCACGCACCAAGCCAGCAACAAGCGCAGGACCAAAATAAAATGCTATGATATAACCAAGATTAGGTTCTATGAACTTTTCATACAATGTTTTTAACATAAGCTTGAAAAGATCCCAAAGAGCCCCTGCGGCTTCCATAAAAACTGGTTTCAATTCAGTAACCACATAACTTATTGAACCAGAAATAGAATCAGTTAAACCTCCTCCTAAAGACAAAGCTGCTTTTTTAAATGCTTCTGGGTCTTTAATGGCATCTATTAACAATTTTGCCAAGTCTCTTATAGCTTCAAAACCTTTTCTTAAACCTTCAACAAGAATAACCAACATAGCTTTCCAAAATTGTTTTAATCCATCAATAAACCTAGACCCTGCTGGTGCAGATTTTGAAAAAAAGTCAAAAAAGATTTTTTTCATGTTTTTCATGAAATTTTCCACACCGGCTTTTGGATCTGTTCTTAACAACGTAAAGAAATCACGGAATTCTTTTTTAACTTTACCCATCAACTCTCTAAAGTTTCTTGGATTAAACAAGTTTTTTAACGCAGCTAACATATCTTTGATGCCGGGAAACAACTTAATAAACATTCTTCCAACATCATAACCTGCCCAATAAACTATTCTCATAGCTCGCTGCAAGGAATAAACAACTTGTCTAAATTCTCTTGTTCTCCTGATACCAAAAAAGAATCCTTTCATGAAAATGTCAATAAAGCTACCTTTTAACGGTTGACCACTTTGAATCAAACGTTTAATAGATTCAGCCAATTGTTTCATTGCTTCAGCTTGACTTATTTGTGTTTTTTGAGCTTTCTTCATTTGAGCATCAAGTTGGGCTCCACTTAAAGCTCTATTTTTCTGAGCAAAAGCAATACGTAGTTGTTCATCACCCAAAGGAACTGCGTCTGCAAGTAATTTTCTTTGAGCATTGTTCATTTTTTCAATGTCAACTCCTGCTGCAAAAAATGATTTTCTTAATATTTCCATTTTTTCCGTTGGAGTTTGAGCATTTAACAATTGCATGTTATCAATTTGAATTCCAAAGGCTTCGCTCAATTTAGCAGAAGATTGAGCAACGTCTTCAAAGTTCAAAGTTTTATCCATAACAGCTTTAAGGGACTCAAGAGAAACACCTAATTTTCTTGCATAAGTGCTTACAGAAAGCATTTCCTTTCTACCCATGATACCAAACGATGCCGTTTCTTTTATCATGTAATCCATATCTTTGCCGTAAAGTTTAGCAGAAATACCAAATGTTCTTTCTGCTCTGGCAATGTCTTTGGTTAATTCTTTCACCATTTGTCCAGAAGACATACCAGCTTCTTGCGCCGACAAAAATAATCCTTTAAATGCTTCAGCACTTAAGTTTGTTGCTTTTCTTAAAACAGTAAAATCAACTACTGCATCTCCTAAGCTTGCAGCAAATTGATCAAACAACGGTCCCATACCTTTTGCAATTTCTGCATTTTCTGTTAAAAGTTTTGCTAAACCTTCTCTTCCGTAACCAAAAACTCTGGCAAATCTTAAACCTGTATCGCCAAGTTCTTTCATGCCTTTCATAGCTTCAGTCATTCCAATGATTGCTTTGGATGTGCCTATTTCTAGGTTACCAAATTCTTCACGGACTTCTTCAAGAGCTTGTCTATAAGGGTCAATTCCACCTTGAGCAGCGTTTTGAAAAAAATCAAGTATCCTGCCGGGAAGCGACAAGAATATCATTCCTATGTCTTTTAACAAATCAAGAACAGGACCGCCAAGCTTCATTAAACCTTTTACAATATTATTAGAAAAATTGAAACCAGCTTTTAATCCATTCAAAAACTCTGCTGGTACAGACATTTTTTTAATAGCATCTGTAACTTTTTTAACTGCTTCATCCAAGTATCCAACTTGTTCACTAGCTTGTTGTGTTGCTGTTCTATAATCTTTTGTTTTTTCTTGTGCAGCAGCCATTGCATCAGCTATTGCTTTAACTTTGTTAGGATCAATGTCCGCAAAACATTCTTGTGCCTTACACAAAGCAGCAACCAAGTCTACCTGAGCACTATAAATGTCAGTTTGACGCTGGATTTGTGCAGTTACTTGTTGTTGAATCGCAAGTAACTGTTGAGCGATTTTAAGATTATCGGCAGTTGCCATTCACAAAAGACTCCTAACATCAATAAGTATCAATACGTTAATTTTGTTAGTAGTATTTATCAACATGAACAAACAAGCTAAACTAGAAAAATTATTGAATGAATATTTGGAAATAAAAGAAATCCCAAGTGTTTTTAGTGCAGCTATATCAAACTATAAAATGACTACATTAGGCAAATTGGTTTTTGCTAGTTTGCTTGTTACAATGTCAACAGGTAAAAGCTCACCATTCAAGCTTTCTGGAGAACAAAGAAAAATAGATATATTAGCTAAAGCAGTTCAAAGCAGCAAAAATTTTCAAGATGAAATAAAACGTCCCGGTGCAACTGTTGATAGTGTTATAAGAGCAATGGATATGAAAAACATTGATGCAAGAAATTTTAAATCTGTGTTTGGTGCGGATTGGCCTATTTGATTTGTAAAACCTTTATACTGTTCTATAACATAGAATCATGATGAATATAAAAATATGAACTCAAAAATTTTAAAATCAGCAAACAATACAAATAACAACCCAGTTGTTTCTGTTGAACCCGCAAATGCAAGTGGTTTTAACATCAATGTTCCTGTGGTTATAAACTCAACATGCACAATAAATGGAACATTAAAAGTTAATAAGATTAATGATCTAATAGAAGAGATCAATACTTTAAAAAACAAAATAACAGAATTAGAAAATCGAATTGTAGCTCTTGGAGGATAATATCTATAGCTAATGAGGTTTCCTAATGCCTAAATTGTCAAGTAACGAATTTGCAGAATTAGTTCTAGAAGCAATTCAAGAGCTAAATCTTGATATGGAAGAAAAAAAATACAAAAAAGACAAAGAAGAAAAAGATGACAAGCGAAGAGATTATCGCACAGATCCTCCTTACTATGAAGAAAAAGGAAAATATCTTCTTTTTGATGAAGAACTTCCAGAAGAAAATGTCAACATTCTTGAGTTAGATGCTACCTTAGAAGACAACACCCCTGTTTGTGAAGGTTGTCTTGTTGCTTACATGAATGAAGCAAAAGATAATCTTAATGAAGCAAAATATCGTGGACGCAAAGTTCCTCTTGGGAAACCAATGAAAGGCGATGTAAAAAAGTTCAAAGTGTTTGTAAAAGATCCCAAAACAGGAAATATTAAGAAAGTTAACTTTGGTGATCCAAACATGCGTATTAAGAAAAGCAATCCAAAACGTCGCAAGAGTTTCAGAGCTAGGCATCATTGTTCTAGTCCCGGTCCAAGAACCAAGGCAAGATACTGGAGTTGTCGCAAGTGGTGATAATCACCCTTTGATTTCTTTTTCAATTCGCTCAAAAACCTTTTTGTCCAAAGTTTTAAATCTTACACTGTGAACTGTTTGTGTGCTTCCTGCATCTCCAGTAAAAGAATATATTGAAAACTTAGCAGGTTTATCTTGAAATATTTGTGTTATTGGAATTGATTTGTAAACATAACTGATAACAGGCTTATTGTTTACAACCACAGCAATCATAGATGGTTTGTTTGGTTTGCAAACAACTTTTACATTTATCTTTTTACCACTGTTTAAACGAATTGGACAAGCTTGTTGAGCAATGATTTCTCCTTCAGATTTAAGAACAATTTCATTGCCACTTTTGTTTGATTCATTCATAAAGGTGTCTAAACCAATCACTAGGTTTTCATCATTAAATTTGAACCAAATTCCATCTCCACCTTTACCATCTTCATCAGATAAACCAATATTGTCTGTCATTGACACAACAGTTTCCATCATCCAAGGTTGACTTGTGATATCAATTTTTTCCAACAAAACCATTTCACCTTTTTGATGAAGATCGTTTGTTAATACAATTGAACCATCTTTTTTTACTTGAGCATTGTACTTGATTGTTGCTTTGTTCATACAAATAATTATTAACTACGTATGAATCTATTTTTCTCTGTTTGTCCAACAGTCCAGCAATTAAAACATCTTGGTTCATAAGTTTCTGTTCCACCAATCAATACTTGATCTGATGAACGTGCAGAAAGTTTTCTAAATGTTCTTGTTGCTTCGCCACTGCAAACAGAACAAACACCAGAAAGTTTATAAACACTGTTTGCTAACGAAAGCAAAAAAGGCATAGAACCAAAAGGTTTACCTTCACTATCCATGTCTAAACCAACAGCAACAATATCAATTCCTCGTTCCAAATAAACAATCACCCAATTATTACACAAATCAGTGAAAAACTGTGCTTCATCAATTAAAAGTACATCAACATTTTCCATGTCTTTTGAATCAATTACACCGTCTATTGGTAGTCTTTTAACTTTATGTCCTGTTACTTGTTTTAACGAAACACCATCATGTGATACAATATCTTCTTCAGAATATCTGTTGTCAATACTTGGTTTAACAATCAAAACATTTGAATTAGATTCTAAACTAGCTTCAAGCTCTGCTATTAATGCTGTTGTCTTACCAGCATACATAGGTCCGGCATAAACTGTTAATATTCCTTTTTTATTACTCATGGTTTGTATGTAAACTCCAAGATTAAGTCTGGTCCATTTATTAATTGTAACACACGTACATCTTGGTACTCTACCAATTTCATCATGTTTCCTAACCTATCATACTGTCGAACAAGCAGCTTTCCAAATCTTGTTCCTTTTTGAACAGTTGTTAATGGATTAGGTTGAACCAATGGACGAGTTAACACAAATCTACCAACAGGTTGGTCTGCGGAACCAAGCAATGATCTTTCAGAATCAAATTGATAAAGCTCACCACCTTGAGGCATAGGAATACCAATAGTGTACATGAAATTTGACATAGGAACAAGTATGTCAAATCATGCAATGTTTTGTTTAGGTAAATCTTTGAGTTTTTGGATTTACAAACTGTCTAGCTTTACCTGTTAATGCTCGTAAATCTGGAGTGTTATGATGTGGAGCTTTAGATGGAATATCTGATTTGTTTTCTGATGCTTTTGATATTTCTTTATTGATTCTTTCAATCAACCAACGTTTATATCTTACTGGAAAGTTATAGTAAGTTTCTACATCCATACCGTAGTAGTAACCTAACAAAAACATTGGTTCAAGTAAAACATCTTCAATATCATCGGGCGTTAGGCCAAAAAAAGCTTGGACCGAGTGGTACGGTCAACACCTCCTGATGACCACAACTTGTGCAAATAAAATCAGAACTCATATCAATTCCCGGTTCACCATCATCCATTATTTTACGCAATGCCAAACTATCTGCTGCTGGCATATATTGACAAAATTGATTAATGAATCCTCGTTCTGTTACACCATCAATTGATATAATTGAATTCATAAGTTTGGTTGTAACAAGATTTTCTTGAACAATGCCTTTCTTACGTCTTGCTTCAATATCTTGAAGCATTCTTTCTTCTTCTCGACCTGTCAAGAATTTAAACACAACTGTTTTCTTTGCTCTTGGTAGAACAAATTCAAATGCGTTTTGTCCTTCTGCAACTTGCTGCAACTTTTGCAAGTCAAGTTCTTTAACTGCCAAGTTTTCAAGATTCAAACTCCAATCTTGTTGAACTTCACAAGCTGGACAAGTGACTTTTGGAGAATAATCCGCTCCATAACCTGTGATCCGTACCGCAACCATTAGTGCGTTACGATCACCAGAAATCATGCTGTTGACATCAATGTTTTTATCCATAATGCAGCTTTTGATAAGCTCAGTGATAACTGTACCTTTTCTAACAAGTGTACGATTCATTAGAATATCTTCTTCTTTGGCTGTCATTGCTTTAACATCAACTGTTTCAGCCATATGAAGAGGACCATCAGCATATACAAGTCCCCGACTTGGTAGTGGAACAGATGCTACAGGTAGTTCAAAACCAAAATCACGTTTAGCAGCTTGTGCAGCATTTTGCACAGGCATACCTTGAACCATTGGCAAGCCACCTTGAGCAGCTTGTTGAGCAGCAAAAATACTGTTTTTAAGTTCTCTAGCTTCTTCTTCTGTCATTGCCATAATTTATACTCCAAATTGTAGATGGATGCATAAACTATAGTAGACTAAGATATTCTTGATGTATTGTTTATAATGTT
>Ga0214923_10004227_pt1 | contig 17484 bp, 18 predicted proteins | sample LL1510_MetaG_FD_177993 | JGI IMG/M metagenome (GOLD analysis project Ga0214923, IMG submission 177993) | Freshwater microbial communities from Lake Lanier, Atlanta, Georgia, United States - LL-1510 | ecosystem: Environmental > Aquatic > Freshwater > Lake | place: USA: Georgia | collected... | reverse complement strand
CTCGTTTGAAAAAACAAGTACATACCATTTTGATGGTCAAAAAATTGGCTTTGTAAAGTCTGGAAGCCCTACAACTTTTACAGTTGATGCGTTTGCCGACCTTGAAGCGGTTTTCCCACAAGAGTTTTCACAAGGCTCTGTTTATGTTATGAACCCTAAAACACTTGCAGTTGTAAAAAAGTTTAAAACAACCACAGGGCAACCATTGTTTAATCAAAGTTATGGAATCGGTTTAACAAACGGTTTAATACAAGGTGAAATTATGGGCAGACCAGTGATTTTAGACAATTATATTGATGATGTCGCACAAAATGCTTTCCCAGTGGGCTTGGTAAATATTCGTGAATATTATACAATTTACGATGCCTATGGAGACACGCTTGTTGAAAAAAAAGACACATATGGTGATGTAACAACTGTTAATATCCGTGCTGAAAAATATTCAACAGGTATGGTTTCAAATCCACAAGCTGCTGTATTTTTAAAAATTGCTAATTAATTATATATTATATGTCAATAAATGGAAACGCTGATGCTCGTTCTTGCATCGAAACAAAGGTCGTAATTGATGCCTCAATCACAAGCAATACTACAACAAATGGAGTTGTAGTTGATTTAAATGGAGCAATTAGCTCTATTATTGGTATTGATTTTTCATTAACTTCACGCACAGATGGAATATATACACCGTTACTTGCTGAGTCAAGTGATAATGTTACATTCACACCTGTTGAAGATGAAAATATTACAGATGCAAATGACAATCAAACAGGGCAAGAAGCTCTTGCAGCACTTTCTGCCGTTGGTTCGTCTGAACTTGGTTACCGTTTAAATAAAAGATACCTTAGGGTTTCACTTGTTTCTACTGGTGTAACAACGGGTGCAAAAGCTGTTGTTGTAGTAAAATACCAAAGAGATTTGCAAAAATAATTAATGAAATGAATATGATTAATGAAATGAATATGGTATATTTTGAAATATTGCAAACTTTTAAATCTTTAAAAGACGATGGGCGTTCTTATGTTATATTCAGGTCAGGGGAGGAACACTCCCTTGACGCATTAAGTGTGGAATTTAATGAAAAAGCAATTTGTGAACTACAAGAAATGAATTATATTCAAAAAGTTGCAGCAAACCAAATTGCAGTTGACACACAACTAACATCGCAAGAAGAACAAGTTGCCAATATTCAAGAACCTGAACAAGAAAAACAAGTTTTTGAAACTGTATACAGCGTAAGAGAACCACTTCAAGATAAAGATGGGAATGAAATTGCAGTTGATACACAATTAACAACAAAGAAATTAAGTGATAAACTTGTAAAGGGACAAAAAACAAAGCTTATAAAGGAAGGAAAGCTAATACAACTTAAAATTGTAAAATGATTTCAAGTTTCACAAGTTTTACACAACTAACAACACTTTCAACACCACTTCCAATTACACCTGCGGAAGTGCGTGCAAAATCCCAATACTTTGAAAATAATAGAAATGACACTTCATTGGACGCAGAAATAAATGCGGAAATTTTACAAGGTGTTTTAAATTGGGAAGGTGAAACAAAATTTTTACTTTTTGATCAAACATTCAAAGTTTTTATATATAATCAATATACATTCAATCCAGACTTTTGTGCTGACCTTCCCGTATTAAATGTATATTCTTTTGATAGCATTAAATATTACCCTTGCGACTGGAATTTTACCGATTCAAAAACAACACTTGCAAGAAACTTATATTACTTTACCGAACAATGTGGAGTACGATCCGCAATATTTCGTATGCCAAACACAAATCTTCAAATTTACAAGGAATATAGCAACCTTGAATTAAATGCAAAAGGTGGTTATGAAAATAATGATTTTACAAATATGCCACTTGAAATAAAGAACGCACTTATAATGATGACTGCTGACGCTTTTGATGGAAAGAAAGGAATGTGTGGTGCAAGATATACAAGTGAAGTAAATAGAATTTATGGTAAATATAAATTATTTGATTTAACAATCACGATATAATACTATTCTTTGGCGTCTCCAAATCATTTGCGTGAAGTTGGAATTCAATTGCTGTTGCCAAAGGTTGTTTTACAAGCATATTTTCAAGCCTTGCAATTTTCTTTTCATCATAAACAGTTTGAATAACCATTCTTGTTTGATAAATAGGTCGGTTATCATTTTCTGCAAATAAACCCCATTGTGAATCGTCGTTATCAAAGTTCACAGCAATATTGATATTATTTGAATATGTTAAATCATTGAAACCATATGCAACATTATAGCCTTGTAAAACTTGCACGATATTATTATGAATATCTATTTTAAGTTTTTCAATTTGTTGTGCGTTTAGAATAGCCATTGTTGTTTTTTCCTGCTCAACTGGTTTTGCTACATTAATAATAGCAATGTATATATTATAATTTTGCTTTACATTTGAAACTTGACTTGTTGCCGTTGTGTCGTCAGTACCTCCAATAGAAACCCTTTGCGAATGCCCTTCATATTCTATCCTTGCAATTGCAATATGGTCGTTGACATTGGTTGTTAATTGCTTGCGCTTTGCAATAATATCATCAATTTTTAAATTAAAGTCTTGGAAGTCTCCAATTGCAATTTGTGGTTGTGCGTATAAAAAAGAATTGCTATTTACTAACACACTTTCAAAGAAAGGGTCTTCGCAAAAATAGTCGTCAAGTGTTAATTCAAGTTTTTTACGGTCAACTGTGTCAACTGTAAAATCAACATTTAAAGTGTAAAGTCTATTTATTCTTTTTAAGTTATCATTTTCCTTGGGGTAAAATAAAACTTTTGCATTCGTAAAATCAAAAGTGAAACCATCTTCGCCTTCAAAAGAATTGTAATAAAGTAGGTTTTTATATTTACTAACCGAATTAAGAAATAGTGGAATGTTTGCAGAAATAGTTTTATTCCCTCGTTCGTTTGTAATAGAAATATTTAAAATGCGGTTCAATAACGCACTTGCTTCGGTGTTTTCAATTCCATTTGAATCTTTTGCAACAACACCTTGAATATGTATAAGGCTTCCTGAAAAATTCACACCTTGTAAAATGGTATTATTTACCGTATTGATTAAAATGTTATTTGTTAAAATATCAATACTAATACCTTGTATTTGCCAAGCATAAGGAATGTTTTCAACAATTATGGTTTGGTGTGTAGATATTTCATTATTAAGGGTTATCAGAGCTTTCTTATTTGGTTTATCCCAAGTAATGTCTGTTATTTGATATTTGTATAACGAAAAATATTTTGCCGAATATCTTTGAAGTCTATTAACTACATTTTGTAAAACTTGATTTTGCATTATAATTTATAAAAATCTGTTATTGTTTGTTCAATTTGTATAGTAGCAAAATTCATTTTTTGCTTGATTGCAGGTTTTAATACTGGGTGCGGTGGCATTTTACTTGTCCCATTTTCAAGGAAGCCAAAATAATGCGTTCTTCCGTATAGAGTAATTTCATTTGCACTTCCATAACTTGCAATGCTATTCTTTGCACGCCCAGTTTGATTACGGAAAGGCAAGCCTGCTATTGATTTTTCTGTTTTATTACGAATAATACTTTGTGCGCGTTCTCTTGCTTTAATTGAAGTGTGAATATTTGTGCTTGCAATAGCTATATGTAATTTTCTAACGGAAAACCCTCCGCTTTGTGATTTCTTTTGTAATTTGAATATAGTAGGGTTTTTTATTAATTGCATAATCATTGTTTTAATTCCGTTTTACAATAAAACTTAATATATTCATTTGCTTTGTCAACATTTTCAAGCCACTTTACACGGTATTTGATATTTCTATGTAAAACATACCAATTCGTTTGAATATTTTCTGCCCTTGGTGCATAGTGTATTGTCAATATAACATCATATTCAAGTTCACCTGTTGAAAAGTTTGTGCTACCGTGCCAAGTTGTTGGTTTTGCTGTTTTTATATTTGCATTAAATGCTTCTTGTATGTCAGGAAGTGTTTCGTCAATAGATTGCACACCAAAGATTACGGGTTCATTAAATTTTATGTCATTTCCACCTTTTGTCTTGCAACAAGTTATACGATATGGCATAAAAATATTGTGAATCAAATATATATTTTATAATGAAATACTTTTTTTTAAATTCAAGGAAAAATGCTTGACATTACAAAAAACAAATATATCAATCGTTATACCTTTTTTATTCAAAATGTATAAAGTCCTTGTGCAAAACGCAAAAATCCCAGTTATAGGTAACGGTAAAATATATCTTCCATACAATATTAACCATATAATGGAATGTCAACACCCTTCACTTCAAAAAGAATTTGATGCCTTAGTTGAAAAAGGTGTTATTGAATTAGTTGTTGAACAAAAAAAACCAATTGAAAAACCAAAAGAAAAAGAAACTGTTAAATAAGAAATATGCTCAATACACAAATTGAAAGGAGAGAAATTATCATTCCAAACCAAAAACTATTAAATCCAATTGCAATCGTATATACAAATAAGGTACTTCCAACAAATGCTGAACTATTGCAAAATGTTTCCTTGGCTGATGTTGAAGAACTAACTGGCGAAGATAGTGAAGCAAGTCACGGTTTTGCATCGTTCCAATATTACACGGACAGACACGGTTGCGGACTTCCAAAAAATCTTATTGCAATTCCTGAACCTTCCGCTCCTTATGTTGTTGACGCTTCAACTGTTAGCACTTCAAATAATAGAATTAGGGTTTCAAGTTTGAACTTAGTTGGAACATTCAATGATAAAATTAAAACAGTTCGTTTTAATGCTGGTTTGGTCAACAACGTAAATCGTGATGTTTGCGATGTAAGTATTTCGATAGCAAGTGGAGACACCGCTTCAAGTGTTTTACTACAAATAGCACAAGAATTAACAGCGCAAACAAAATCAAGTGTAAAACCTTTGCTTGCAAATAATAACTTCACAAAATATCGCGGTGTTGTTGCAGATAAAGCAGGGTTGCTTGCACTTACAACGCCTACAAACTGGGATTTTGCTTATGCAACAAGTGAAAATGATTTTTTTATTTACAAAGAAGGCAAATGGTTAAAAACATATATTGGAACAACAACAGTCCCTGCAAATAATGTTATTTATTTCGTGCAAGCACAAACTGGTGACAAATTTAACAAAGAAGGTTTTGCTATTTATTGTTATGATAAAAACAGCAACCTTATTAATGTTATACAAAATATTACAACTTACAATGCTGGAATTACAACGGCAGATTTGAAAGTTGGTGGTCTTAATGTTGATACTGCGAATAGATGTGTTGCCGGTGTTGGAGATTTAACGGAAAATTTAATTGATTCTATTTTTACAAGATTAAGTGATATTAGTAACCCACTTATTTTTTGGAACACTTCATTAAAAACTTACAAAGATAAAATCATTCCATACATTAGAAACCGTTATAACCTAACACAAAATTCACAACTTCAAAAAGACACAGCTGGTATATGGACTTGCCCTGTTTTTGAAGCAGTTTCAGGTGGTGATGCAATGGACGACATATATTTTGATTCTATTGGTGAAATAAGAGACGGTTGGGAAAATAATGAACAACTTCAATTGCTTCGTTTTTCACAGTTTGAAAATGTAAACGAACATTACGACGATTTTGTAGGAAAGCCACTTTATGTAAGAGGTATTGCAGGTCAAGGTCTTGGAATTATTAACTGGCTTATTGAGTTTGGAATGGCTAAAATGCCTTCATTGCAAGATTCATTTATTAACAGTACGGAAATATTTTCTGTTGAAAGAGCTGGTGGGCTTCAAAATATTTCAAGTGCAACAAGATTTATGAAATGTAGTTTTGCAAATAAAGTTCGTAATAACGCCGCACTTCCATTCTTTGAACAGTTAAAAGAAAATAAAAGGTCAACAAATGAATACAGCACGGATATTATTGCTGACAATGCTAACAAATATCCTTTCAATACTTTTGAATATGTGCAACAAGATGGAACTGATGGTTATATTATTTCCGATTCAAGAACTCTTGCAAAAAAAGACAGTGCATTGCGTAAAACTGGTGTGCAACATATCAAATTGCAATTTGGAATGGAGATAAAAGAAAGATTGAAACCAATTATCACAAATGCTTCAATTGGTGAAAATAAAAAATTAGAAATTCAATATGTCGTAGTTAATTTAATTAAGGAATATAGTGACAATCAGCTGACAAAAACACCAACTGCAAACCAAACGCCAATTCTTGATGCCTCACGACTTACTCTTTCAATTAACAGTGTTACAGCAGACCCTATAAAACAAAATGGTAATAATGCGTATACCGTAAAATGTGCAATATATCCAACAGGTGAGCTAAATAAAGTTGAATTAACAATTATAAATTATAATAAGTAATTAAAAATATATGTCAAGAGCGAATAAATTTGTTCCAAAATTTGCAAAATTTAAATTTAAAGGGCAAGAAGTTTCCATTATATTAACAAAGCCTGATTTTATGCTGAAACCAGCAACACAAACAGCTGGCAATTCAATAGTTCTAACAAATGGCTATATTGCCGTTGATGGCGTTGAAACAAAAGCACCAGGTTTTTCACTTGGCATTGCTAATTATATTGAAAATATAGAAGATTTAACGAGATTGGCTGCGGTTTGCATGTATGATGAATTGGTATTGGATGGTGAAGATACAGATGGCTTGCCTATGTCATTTAGAGCAAAAGATGTAATTAGAAAAAATGATTTTCAATTAGATTTAGGTTCTGGTGGTGGTGTTTCAAACACAGTAGAATTTGATTGTGCTTCTTATACATTTGTTTCATAATAAATAATACAATATGCAAAATACAGAGCAAACATTATTTGAAAAACTTCAAAATATTGATTTATCACACGAAAATCCAATAGCTTTATGTAGAGAGCATATTGAAAAATACACTAAAAACGGTTTAGAAATTCAAGTCAAACTTAAAAATTTTGAAGAAGTTGATATTCTTAAATGCAAACCCCTTACAATAAACCAATGTAGGAAGTTTATGAATATTGTTATAAAACATTGCAATAACAACGCTTCAAACTTAAATGAGTTATTGCAGGGAAATGCAAAAGCCTATTTTATAGATGCCTTGGAAGAGTTTTTAATACAAAGCAGAAAATCTGACAATGGAGATGATTCTTTGTATAGCAACTTAATTGAGTACAACGGCGAACAAATGAAAATAAGACAAATCAAGCAAAATATTTTTACCGACGAAAGTGAGTATGAAAATGTAAATACAATTTTCAATTTAATGATAGATTTCTATTCTTGGTCTTATTGTTTTTTTTTACACTCTCACGATACTGTTTTGATTTTATATCACGAACTATGTGCGACAATGCAACAACAAAATATAATGATCAGTGTTATCAGCGAACGCAAAGCTCTTCTAAAAGCACAGGAGATAGTGAATATGAGCAAAGAAGAGTTAACCAACGCATTGAATACCTTAAACAACTCAAAGAAAAACTCAAAGAAAAAACACACCTCGCAAGATGTGTAGAACTTGTTGCAGAATGTTTTTATTGCAAGTTTATTCAAAGTCAAGAAGAGCTTGACAATATTTTATTAATTGACTTTATAAAAAAAACAATTTTTTATATTTCAGGTCAAATGTCAATGTATAAAAATACGCAAGAATTTATGTTAAATTCCACACCCTTTGATGTAATTGATATGATGGTAGATTATTTTTATTCTTGTTAAAATGATAGGACACGCACAGGCAACGATACAGCTAAAAGATTTGTGGTCAAGTAAGGCGTCATCAATTGAAAGGTCAATAGAAAGATTGGATAAAAAAATATTAAAACTTGATAAAACACTTGGCAGGACTTCCGAAAGTTATAAAAAATATGGTCGTGATATTGGTAGCTTTCAAAAAAAATACAAAGAACTTGCACAACTTCCAAAGATTCGTCTTTCAAATATAATAGATACAACATTACAAAAACCAATAGCGGAAGTAGAAAAACTAAAAAGAAAATTAAAAGAACCAGCAGGGAAAACATTTTTACAAGAAGCGCAAGAAGAAGCAAAAAAACTTGAAAAAGAGTTGAATGCTGTTATTGCAAAAAAAAATGCAATAAAATCCGACCCAGCATTAAGAAATCAAATCAAGCAAAATGAAAATACAAGAAGACAGCTTGCAATAGAACAAGGCAAGGGTGGAAGCGTTGGTGGTTTAGTCGGCACTGCAATTGGCACGGTAAGTGGTGTTGCTTTTGTGCGTTCAGCAATTAATAATGCAACAGAATACAATTCTGCACTTTACCAATTAAAAAGACAACTTCCTGATGATGAAGATATAAGACCATACGAAACATTAATATCAAAATATGCACTTAAAACTGGTATGGCAACAAGTAAAGTTGCGGAAATGGTTGCAGAATTAAACAAAACAAGAAAAGCTGGCGAAGGAATAGAGGTTTTAACGGATAGAATTGATTTAATGAATTTTGCTATTAATCAGTTAGAAGTTGATTCATTTACGGCGGCAAGGTCAATGGAGGTATTAGGAAAGGCTTTCAATATGAATACGCAAGAAATGAAATCCTTTTTTGCTGGTGCAAATGATATTGAAGATTTTTATGGAACTCTTGTTTCAGGTGGTGATTTGCTTGAAATTTTCAGTAGAATGCCTTTAACTTTATTACAAAATACAAAATTACTAAACAAAGAGGCTGGTCTTGTAATGGCAACATTTTCCAAAGCAAATACAACACTTGACGCTTCCGCTGTTGGCTACAACCTTGGTCAAATTCTTGAAGGTGGCACGAAAGCAAAAGGTGGTGGAATTATTGCAACAGCAGAGCGTGAAGGTAAAACATTGCAACAAAAATTAATAGAGCTTGCAAATCAATATAAATCATTTAAAACAACAACAGAGCAGAGTAATTTTCTGGAAGCAATAACTGGAACAAATTATTTACAAGCAAAAGATGTTGCACGCAGTGTATTAATAGAGTATGGAAAGCTTGATAAAGTTAAAATTGATAACTTCCTTAAAATACAAAAAGGCTTTGAAAATGGAACGGTTTCGGCAAAAGAATATCGTAAAAATCTTGGTTTATTAAATGAAGCAGAGCGTTCTTTTGTAAGGTCGCAGTTAGACAGTAAAAAAGGTTTGGAATCATTTAACAGAACTGTTGGCGAATTGGCGCAAAGATTAGAAGCAACTCTTGGAAGAATAGGTGGTTCATATAATCAAATATCAAAACAGTTTGGTGAATCTATTATGGCACCAGTTTTAGTTAAGCTTGCAGATGCACTTGAACTTGTCACACCTTATATTACAAACTTTATATCGCAAAATCCTTTGTTTGTAGGGTCAATATTTGCCCTCGTAGGTGCTTTTGGTGCGCTTAAAGTTGCATCATTGACATTAGGAACTATTTTACCAAGAGTTGCCGCTTTTTCAAGTGGACTGCTTGCATTACTTGGTCCAATAGGTGCGTTTGCTACGGCAACTGGAGTGTTTGGTATGGCTTTACAGGATTTATTGACAAAAAGTGATAATTTTGGTGCAAAAAAATTTGGTGGAGATTTATATAATTATTTAGATAAAAAAGGCTGGACTTCAAAAGAGGCAAGTCAATTAACGCCAGAAGCACAAAAAAGAGCAAAAGAAATGGGTTTGTATACGGGAAAAACAAATATATCAAATCCAACTTCCAATCAACCAATTTCACAACAATTAATGGCGCCGATGCCAATTCCATACCAACCACCAAGGGGGGAAATAGTACTCAAAGTACAAACACAAGGTGATATAAAAGCAAGTGCAACAGTCACTAAACAAGACAACATTTCACTAATTTTACCACAAGCAACAACAACATTAAGAATTTGATTTTATGCTTGGAACATTTTGGGTTTGGTACCGTAGTTCTGTTTTAGATAACAATGGAATTCCAATGTATTCCAATATTGTAAAGTGTGAAATGCTTTCAAAGAATTCTAAAGTTGGAAGCACAGACGCGGCAACAATTGTAATAAGTGAAAAACAACTTTTAACCAAAACAAGCATTCAAAAAGCAGATGCTGGAATTAATGAAGCATTTATTCCTTCAATTAATGATTATGTTGATATATTTTATGCAAATGGTTTAAAAGATACTGACAACCCTAACACTTGGATAAATACATTTAGTGGGCGTGTTGTATTACAACCATATCTTAGCAGAATTGATAGTGCTTGTTATGAAATACAACTTGTAGGAAATGAACTGTTGTCAAATAATAAGGTTATAGGGAGTGTTTTAAGCGACGGTGTAAGTTTCAAAGATAAAAACACAAAAGACATTATTACATTGATTTTAGAAGCACAAAGGGACGCAACGCTTAAAAATGCACAGTATAAAGTTATTTTTGATAAGGATATACAAAATAAACTTCAAAAAGAAAAGGGTGGTGTTCGTGCAACGGCAAATAATAAAGTTGAAACTGTTTTGCAAGATATTTTACAAGCCAATCAATTGCAACTTTTCATTTCAAAGCAAAATGTTGGCGAATCACAAACAGTCAAATATCATATAACGGATAAATTTTACAACCCTGATTACATAAAACCATTTTTCAAGCTTGATAACAACACTTGTCAAGTTTTACCAAAAATAAGAACTCAACCAACAAAGCAAGCAAATAGATTTTTTTATAATGCAGGAAACCAATCATTACTTGATATTGACGGTCAAACATTTCAAAATAATTCCAAAGTATATTATGGAGACACATTTTATAATTTAAGTGGTATTGCAGGAAATATTAACGAAGAAAAAATTGACAATTCATTTATTCCACAAGAAACTTTTGCAAAAGTGAAATCAATAAGAAAGGGAAATCAAGATTTATCATTTGCAAATACAATCAAACAAATTGCAAACAAACTTGGTTTTAACAAAATTAAAAATGATTTAATTGCACAGTCAGTTATGCAAATCAAACTTGCAGTTGACGGGTTTGAAATTCCAAAAGATTATTTAACCGAAGATGGTAAAAACTTTTGGAATAAACAGCCCACAGTAATTGATAAGGGAATGCGTTTTATACTTGAACTTCCAAACTTTAATTACTCACAAGAAATGTTAATAACGGAGGTTGTTGTTGATTTACGAGAAGGAAGTTTTGAAGTCATGCTTGATATTATTCCAGTGCAAATTTTGGAAGCAAAAGAAAGTTTTTTTACACTTCCAAACTTGCTTGCAAAATACAAAGCAGAAAATAATCAAAAAACACCAAATGCACTTGAAATGATACAGTATATTTTCAAAAATCCAACAGAACCCGAGGCAAAATTTCAACTTGGTCTCTTATACCCTTTGCAATACGGTTCAAATACAACAAATACAAAAATAATTAACCAAACAAGAATTTTAACAATTGCAGATGAATAGTTTTAAGGCAAAAAACATAAAATCACCAATATTAAAACAAGGAAATGAAACAATAGCAGCGAGATTTAATGTTTCAACCAAAAATAATAAGGTAGCTGTTATCACAGTGCCTTGCAGAATAACTTATGACATAGATATTAGGCGTGAAAAAATATTTATTGGAGGTTTTACGAACGGAAAGCCAAACGGTAGCTTAATGCAAACAATTGGTAACGGAGGGATAGTTGCACAATGTGAAATTGACTTTTCTTATAATAATTATATACCAAATAGAAATGCAATACTTGCAGTTTTAACAGATTACAAAGCTTTTAGTTTGCAAGGTATAACAACACAGCAATATCAAACAATACCAACATTAAATAAAGGTATAAAGAATTATATTCGTGGTTATGCAACAGATATTTCCTTTGATGACACATTTAACGGCATTAGGGTTGCCGATGGAAGTGACAAAATAAAATTTACATTTCACGAAATAACAGAAACGCAAAATCCAAAAAACAAAAAATCAATATATGCGGCACTTGATAAAGCAACGAATACTCTTGATAAAGTGCAAACAAATATTGGTTATGCAACAGTTGCATTAAGTACAGCAAATACAACATTTATAGAGACAGCAAAAAGCATAAGTAATTTTGGAAGTGGTGTTAGTGATTTTATTAGCGAAATCAATCAATTACAAAGTTCAATTGGTACTTTAGTTAACAGCCCAACTGAATTAAAAAATAGTTTTGCAAGCGCAATTAAAAGTTTTCAAGGAATATTTTCCTCAGGAAGCGCAACAACGCAAACTCAGTATTATGCAACTTTAAAAACTCTTTGTGAATATAATAAGGATGTACCTTTAAATTTGGCAATTTCACAACAAAAAGATAAAAGTGAATTGCCAATTTATAGCAATATTGAAAAGAATATCATTCTTGGTAAAACAACAATTTTTGTGCGTGCAACTGGACTTTTGATATTATGTAATATTTATCAAAATTATGATTTTGCAAATACAACCGAGGCTTTAGAAGTTTGGCAAAATATCATCGACCTCTATAATCTTTTTGCAAGCGAAACAAAATTTGATGGGTTAGCACCTGCTTCCAATATTTCGTCAAACTTTACAAATAGTATTTACAACCCCGAAGCTTTTAACGCTGTTCGTGATTTTGTATATCAAACGCTTGAAATAATACGCAATATCATTTTTACCGAAAAAGAAATTACATTTGAAACAATTTCTGAAACAAGTAATTTATACGAAATTATTGTTAAAAGATATGGAAGATTTGATGAGGATAAACTTAATAATTTTATGTTGCTAAATAATATTTCATCATATTTAACCTTAATAAAAGCAGGAACACAAGTTAGATTTAATTAATATGTCAGAAAACTTTTTAGGTACAGTGCAAATGGAAGAAAATAATCAAGGAAGTTTTACACCAGTTGATAGCACGCAACATTCGCAAAAAAATAGTTATGGGTATGTTATACTTGGAGATGGTATAATAGGTAATACACTTCCAAACACACCAGCGGTTGTTATGAAAGCTGATTGTCAAGCAAGCGAGCATATTGGATTTACTTATAATACTTCCGATTGGAGTAATCTTCCATTGGGAACAAGAGGTATTGCACCGCAATTAAATTCTGATAAAATACAAGTATTAACAAAACCCAACCGTGTTGACATAATTGCAGGCACAAGTACAATAACAGTACTTCAAGATGGCAACATAACGCTCACAAAAGGCACAACAAGTATTCAGGTTGCTAGCAACATAACGATGTCCATTCAAGGCACACAAGTTGCAACACTTTCACAGTCAAGCATTGAATTTTTAGTTCCAGTAAAAATGCCAGCAGGTAGTATGGTTAATAATAAACTTATTGCTGTTGTTGGTGGTGATATTGATACGACAACAAAAAAAATCATTAGTTCAGGTCAATAACATGCAACAAATAAAACAAAGTTTAACGGAATATACTTGGAATTCTGAATTTAATATGCTTGACATTACAAGTTCAGGTAATACCACACAATTTTCCGTTAGTGATTACATTATTTCATTACTTTTACATAATGCTTTTAAAAGCTTTGATGGTGGTGAAACATTTACAGGTTCGGTTATCAATGAATTTACAACAACAGGTTCAATACAGTTTCAAGGAAATTTGCGCGCTGTTATGCAAAATAAATCTATTGGAGAAGAACAAAATGAAGCAATTATTGACGAGGTACGAACCTGCTTAAAAACTGGTATTGACGAAGGAATTTTTACACTGCCAAGCGACAATGATATTAGTATATCAAACAAGGGAAATGTATATTATATTACAATCAATATCATTATAAATAAACGCCGTCAAGAGCTGGTATTTTATTATAATAATGATGTCGGAGAAGTTAGGCTTGTCAAAAAATAGCACTTGACATTTAAGATTATTTTCATATTAAAACAAAGTAAAGCATTTTTAATATTCAATGCAAGGCTATTCCATAGATGCAGCAAGAGCGGAAAGTTTAAATATCATACGAAATTCTGGCGGGATTAATAACGCACAAGACCCAATCATGGTATTACTTGAAGGTGCAATTACACAAATATTGCATGCACAAAATAATAATGCAAAACAAATTTTATCAAAAACGGATATTAATAATATGGTTGGTACTGAGCTTGATATTGAAGGTGGCAAATATAATGTTATTAGGCAACAACCTTCACAAGCAGAAGGACAAGCTGTTTTTAATATTACAAATATTTCAGCACAAATTGAAGTTGGAACTGAATTTCTTGGCAACGGAAACACATATAATGCAATACAAACAACAATAGGGCAAAGCTTAAAATATGGTGATATTTCACGAGATTTTATAATAACAAAAATTGAAACATTTGCAACAACAAAAAAAGCAATTATTTATTCTAATAATCACGGACTTGCAAGTGGTATTACTATAAACGGAAGTGGGTTTTCTGTTGCAGGATTGAATGGAGCGCAAACGATAACGGAATTCGATAAAAATTCTTTTATAATTGAAAATCAAAGCATTGTTGCAACAACAACGATAACGCCAAGTGCAACAGAATATTTTCAAGCAGATATTATAAAAGCAAATATTCGTTCGGTTTTAAGTGGTTCAATTCAAAATATTGCAAAAGGTGGCGAAATTACGCCAGCAACTTCAATACAATATGTTAATGCAACTGGCTATGTTGATTACAATGAAATTGGTTTAGGTTTTGATAGTGAAACAGATGGCAACTACCGTGCGAGAATTGTTGCAAAAAAAAGACCATATACAACAATTTTACAAATTCAAGCATTAATCTTGAATCAAGCAGGAATTACAAGATGTGCAATAGCGAGCCAAAAACCTTTTATTGGTAATTTTACAGTATATTTTTTAAGAGACAACGATAATGACCCGATTCCAACAGAACAAGAAATAACTTCATTGAAAAATCTATTAACAAATCAAGACAATTTACACGCAACAATTACGGAAAGTAATGTATTTGTTGAAGCGCCAACAGAATTAAAAAGGCGTTTTGTTATCAATGGACTTTTGCCAAACAGATTAGCAATGCGTGATGCACTCACAGCGCAACTTCAAGAAATTATTTATAATATAGGTATTCAAAATGGCACGCTTTCAACATTAACAAGTGGAGAAATTAAAACGCAACTTATTCAAAAAGTACAAGATAGCACTGGCTCTTATATTAACAATATTGACTCAATTGATATTTTAGATACTTCAAATATACCAACAACACTTGCTTTAGATTTTGGTGAATTTATAAGCATTGATAACATTTCTTTTGCATAATATGTCTGCTTTAAATGAAAATGATTGCCGAGAATGGATTAAAACAGTGTTTAAAGATACTGCAATTAATAAAGCATTAACAACATATGGAACATATGCAAATAAAATTACACTTATTTTGACTGCATTATTATATAAAATGGAAAATAGAAATAAATATTTGCAAGACGCATTAAATCTTGTATTACAAGATGATTTTGAAGACCCTGATAAAGTTGCAATTTTTGAAACAGTGCTTGGGCAAAAAGAACAAGAGTTTGATTTATATAATAACACTGTTTTTACAGTTCCAGCCGATTTACAAGGTAGACTTGAATTGTTGCGGTTGGTTGATGCAAGTGCAAGAGGTCAAATACAATCTATTAGTGATTATAAAAAAATTTTATCTTTCTTGGGCGTAAATCAAGTGGAGTTTTGTTTTCAGATTGATATTAATTCAATGTATGATATTGGTTCATCATATAGATTAGTACATTGGGGTAAAACTACTTACGAAGACGCAAATACTTGGAAGATACTTTTACCAGAAAGCCTTGAAAATGATATGGAAAGGCGTTTGAGGGTAGAGGAATTTCTAACATCACAAAAACAACCACAACACGATATTGAATTTATTTACAACTTAAATGGCTGATACTTCAAAAAGAAAAGCACGCAGGCAGTCGCAAGGCGCAACACAACCAGAACGCAACAGAAGGAATGCGTCAATAGCACAAGGGAACGAACTTGCCGGACTCTTATACAATGTTGCTAGGGCTTATAGAAAGTTTGGTATGGATTTTCAAAATCTAGAAAACTTCAACCAAAGTGATGCAGATTACACAAATTCAGCACATACAGTTTACAATGAAATTGAGCTAGCTATAAAAAATCTTGAAGGTAGACTTGCAACTATGTCATATACGGTAACATTTAGTTCCAATACATATACATTTACTGCGGAAACTGATACAATTAGTGAGGTTGTAACAAGCGTTGCACCTGAGCAAGAATATCAAGATAAAACAGTTGCACTTTCACCAATTTCATTATTTAACGGTTTTTATACTTCATTTATTGCGCCCGCTACAAACACAGGGTCAGCAACTATTTCCGTGCAACTTTATGATAGAACTTTTGCAAGTAAAACATTGAAAAAATATGAAAATGGTGTTATTGTAAATCTAAAAGCAGGTGATATAGTAGAAAAAAGATTATATTGTATTACTATTATTAGTGGAGAAGCAGTGCTTTTTGGTATTACACCAGTAGCAACAACAACAAGCATAGGAAATATTTTTATTCCACAGCAAGTAAAGTTATCTTATTCAACTACAACAACACTAAATTATTCAGCAGGTAACTTTGCTTTTGATGACGGAAGTGGCTCAGCAATAATAAGTGAAGGAACTTATAATATGGCAACTGTTGGCTTAAATGGGCGTGATAGTGCAACGGCAATAGCAACAAATACAACTTACCATTTATTCCAAATTTATAATCCAACAACAAATATAAGTGGTGTTATTTCAAGTTTAAGTTTAACAACGCCAACACTACCAAGTGGTTTTACAAAGAAAAAACATATTTTTAGCTTTATAACTGATGGAAATAGTCTAATACGACCAATGATTATTTACAATAGAGGTGCATTTATTGAGGTAGAATATATTAATATAGTTGCTCTTCCAGTTGTCAATATTACTGTTGCAGGTGTCATTATAAATCCTGCTGTTCCAGTAGGTTTCAATGTTGAGACTTGGCTTTCCTTTAGAAGAAGTAATGTGGGAGAAACAGTTCTTGGAATAGCTTTTAGTAATCCAAATGTAACAAGTACCGCATTAAATGGTTTAGCAGCTTGGTTTGGTGGTGTTGGTGGTCTTAATTATGATTGGGGTGGCTGGGCTATTGCAAATACAAATACAAATGGAGAATTGCGTGCAAGTATGACAAAGCAAACAAACGCAGTTGAAATATATACAATAAAATATCGTTTATATATATAATTATGTACGCAAAAATTAATACAGAAAGAAATTATATTCATGTATACCAAAATGTTAGTGATTTAGGTGCTGATTTTTTTCAAGAGCCTTGGCGTGAGGCAACACAACAAGAAATTGATACATACTTATTAGAAAAACTAACAATAGTAAAACAAAATAAGGTGCGCTCTTTATATTTAAATCTTTTTAGTAGAAAAGTTGTATGGGAATTTACATTCCAAGGCAAGCAATATTCATTCAAAA
>Ga0214923_10004226_pt1 | contig 17485 bp, 16 predicted proteins | sample LL1510_MetaG_FD_177993 | JGI IMG/M metagenome (GOLD analysis project Ga0214923, IMG submission 177993) | Freshwater microbial communities from Lake Lanier, Atlanta, Georgia, United States - LL-1510 | ecosystem: Environmental > Aquatic > Freshwater > Lake | place: USA: Georgia | collected... | reverse complement strand
AAATTCATATGCACCTTTGCCCAAAATGCGGACCTTGCCCATATGGGAAACATCGAAGATTCCAACCGCATTTCGAACTGCGGTATGTTCGGCCACGGTACCGGCGGAGTATTCGATGGGCATATCCCAGCCGCCGAACGGACCCAACTTGGCTCCAAGGGATAAATGTGTTTCATGTAAGGGAACTAAAGACATACACAAACCGTACTAGTACGGTTTGTTGTGTACCACTTGGACCATTACTAGCCTAAATACCTGGAGCCTGAAATGACTATCAACGTCACGCCCACCGTCCCTTCACTCAGTTACAAAACTGGAAACCCGTTAACGGCTTACGTAAATGCAGTTGTTGTTGGGTTATCGAGTGATGGCCAGCTCTCTATAGTTTCCGATTCAATTCCCAAAGCTGCGGCGACCAAGATCGCGGCTGCATTTAAAGAGGTAGGTGCAACTGGAGCGCTTGATGAAGTAACTCGCATTCCAGCTGGCTCGTTTGCTGACGCTGAAGTGCTGGTTGGTGTTGGTCTAGGTAGTACTAAGAATGCAATTTCTCATGAGCGACTTCGCAGAGCTGCTGGAAGCGCCGTACGAAGTCTTGGTGGATTTAAGAAAGTTGCGATTGCAATTACGGCAGACGATTCACTTGATGCCGGCGCACTTCTCGAAGGGGCAGCTTTTGGCTCGTATTCGTTCACGGAACATCGCTTCGCAACCTTAAAAAAAGCCAAGGCACCAGTTGCTTCGATTTCGCTATTTACGTCGAAAACAAGAACCAGCGAATACCGTGAAGCCCTTTTGCGCGCGCAAGTACTTTCTGAAGGAATCAATTTTGCTCGTAATCTGATTAATACTTCACCCTTACATTTGGCTCCGGCAGATCTGGCTCGCGAGGCAAAGGCGTTTTTGTCAGGGACAAAAGTAAAAGTTGAAATCCTCGACGAGAAAGCTCTCGCTGCCGGTGGATACGGCGGAATTTTGGGAGTCGGCCAAGGATCTACTCGGCCACCTCGCTTGATCCGCATGGAATATCGTCCGAAAGGTGCAACTAAGCACGTGGCGCTAGTTGGAAAAGGCATCACATTTGATACCGGGGGTATTTCAATTAAACCGCCGGCAAATATGCATCACATGAAAGATGACATGTCAGGTGCTGCCGCGGTAATTTCAACAATTCGAGCGATCGCTGACTTAGAACTTAATGTGTCAGTTACTGCTTACGCGGCCTGTGCCGAAAACATGCCAGGTGGAGGTGCACAGCGACCTGGTGATGTCATCACAACTTACGGCGGTCGCACTATCGAAGTGCTTAACACTGATGCTGAAGGTCGACTCGTCATGTCTGATGCATTGGTACGTGCCGCCGAAGACAATCCAGATGTAGTTATTGACATCGCAACTTTGACAGGTCACGCCGTAGTCGCGCTAGGACATCGCACTGCTGGCGTTATGGGTGATGCTGCGGTTCGCGATGCAGTAAAGGCAAGCGCAGATCGCGCCGGGGAAGAATTCTGGCCGATGCCGATGCCGGAAGAACTTCGCTCCGAACTTGATTCGTTAGTTGCTGACATTGCCAATGTGGGATCCCGCGAAGGTGGCATGCTTTCGGCTGGCTGGTTCCTTAAGGACTTTATTGCTGAAGGTCTACCTTGGGCTCACCTAGACATCGCTGGTCCAGCGTTCAACCCTGGTAGCCCATGGGGATATACGCATAAGGGTGGCGTTGGCTTTGGAATTCGAACCATGCTCGCCTTTGCCGAAGATGTGATGGACGGCACAGTCGAGCTCTAGACAATTCGCGCCATCTGTACTGAGTCGTGAACTCTGAGTGAATCTTTTCGACCCACAATGACCTGGGTGTGACCCGCGTGAAAGACTAGAGCTAGCGCGCGAGCGCACCAGGCTAATTTGCGGAGGATTGATGCACGACATCGTAATTTTGGGTGGCGGAAGCGGCGGATATGCTTGCGCGTTACGAGCATCACAACTGGGCCTCTCGGTTGTTTTAATCGAACAAGACAAACTGGGTGGAACCTGCCTGCATCGAGGTTGCATACCCACAAAAGCTTTGCTCCATGCGGCTGAAGTTGCGGACACTGCGCGCGAAGGCGAGCAAATTGGTGTGCACAGCACATTTAATGGCATAGATATGACCAAGGTCAATGAGTACAAAGATGGTGTCATCGGTCGCCTCTACAAAGGTTTGCAAGGATTAGTAAAGAGCCGCGACATTACTTATGTTGAAGGATCCGGAAAGTTAGTTGCGCCAAACGCTGTTGAAGTAAATGGCCAGCGTTACGAGGGCAAAAATATTGTTCTAGCAACTGGATCGTTTGCTCGCTCGATTCCTGGACTTGAAATTTCTGGACGAATCATGACAAGTGATCAAGCTTTGCTGATTGATTACGTGCCACAGAGTGTAATCATTCTTGGTGGCGGAGTAATTGGCGTTGAATTTGCCTCAGTGTGGAAATCTTTTGGTGTCGAGATCACAATCATCGAAGGCCTTCCAACATTAGTCCCAGCAGAAGATGCAGCGGTGTCTAAAGCCATGGAGCGTGCTTATCGCAAGCGCGGCATCAACTTCAAAACCGGAGTTCGCTTCCAGTCTGCAGTCCAAGACGACAAGAGTGTCACAATCACATTGGAATCTGGCGAAACGGTTTCTGCAGATTTGTTGTTAGTTGCAGTTGGTCGTGGACCTCGAACTGAAAATCTTGGCTACGAAGATCACGGAATTGCTATGGAACGTGGCTTTGTTTTAGCAAATGAACGGCTTGCAACAAACATTCCCGGAGTGTTCGCAGTCGGTGATATCGTGCCAGGACTACAACTTGCACATCGTGGCTTCCAGCAAGGAATTTTTGTTGCGGAAGAAATCGCTGGGTTATCTCCTGCGACCATTGACGAACTAGGTATCCCCCGCGTTACCTACAGTGAGCCAGAAATTGCCAGCATCGGTTTAACTGAAGCGCAGGCAAAGGAAAAGTTTGGCGATATTGAAGCCTACGAATACAACCTAGGTGGAAACGGTAAGAGCCAGATTTTGGGTACCACGGGCTTTATCAAGCTAATTCGCAAAAAGAGTGATGGCATTGTGGTTGGCGTACACATGATTGGGGCCCGCGTAGGTGAACTCATTGGCGAAGCCCAATTGGTCTACAACTGGGAGGGAACCGCTGAAGATGTGGCTCCCCTGGTACACGCTCACCCAACTCAAAACGAAGCAATGGGAGAAGCGTTCATGGCGTTGGCCGGCAAGCCACTACATGCGCACGCTTAAGAGATAACCTTAAGACAACTAGTAAAAGGAGTAACGGCACAGTGGCCACTACGGTATCAATGCCCCAACTGGGCGAAAGCGTAACCGAAGGAACAGTTACTCGTTGGCTAAAGGCTGTCGGAGATATTGTGTCTGCCGACGAGCCATTACTAGAAGTTTCTACGGACAAAGTAGATACCGAAATTCCATCACCAGTGAGTGGTGTTCTCACTGAAATAATTGCTGGTGAAGATGCGGTTGTACTTGTCGGTGGCGCCCTAGCTGTGATTTCGGAATCAGGTACACCGGCGGCTGCAGCTCCAGCTCAGGATACAGTTTCCACTCCAGCTCCTTCTTCCGACTCAACGTCATCGCCTGCAATGTCTGCGGCGGTAACGCCGACCCCATCAAGTAGTGGCTTGATTACTCCAGTGGTACTGCCTGCGCTCGGCGAAAGTGTTACTGAAGGAACTGTCACTCGTTGGCTAAAAGCAATTGGTGATTCGGTAGCGGCAGATGAAGCTTTGCTAGAAGTATCAACCGACAAAGTAGATACCGAAATTCCTTCACCGGTTGCTGGAATATTGCTTGAGATAACAGTTGGCGAAGATGGGGTTGCACAAGTTGGTGGCCAACTTGGAACTATTGGAGCACTATCCGGGGCTACGTCAGCTCCAGCGCCAGTTACACCAGCACCAGTCCCTACTTCCGACGAAGCGACGGCGCCTGCTGCCGCAGAATCTAAACCTGAACCTGTTGTTCAAGTTGCAACACCAGCTCCAGTGGCATCTTCTTTGAGCGCCCCTGCCGGCAACACCAATGCCTACGCAACTCCACTTGTGCGCAAGATTGCTGCTGAACGTGGCGTAGATCTTTCAACTGTTGTTGGTACTGGTGTTGGCGGTCGAATCCGTAAGGAAGACATAGTCTCTGCTCCATCAACACTTACGCCTGTCGTAGTTAATGAAGCTCGACCAGTTGATTCCAAACCGTTCGTTCCCCCAGTAACAGTTGCACCAACTATTCCGAATCCTGCTCCAAAAGCTGCGCCAGCGAGTGAATTGCGTGGCCGAACTGAACCAATGACCCGACTTCGTAAAGTTATTGCGGAACGCATGGTTGAATCACTACAAATTTCTGCGCAGTTAACATCGGTTGTCGAAGTCGATGTAACTCGTATTTCCTCACTTCGCAACCGATCTAAAGCCGCATTTGAATCGCGTGAAGGTGTAAAGCTTTCGTTCCTACCATTCTTTGCAAAAGCGGCTTGTGAAGCGCTAAAGCAATTCCCAAATGTGAACGCAACATTGGACCAAGAAGCTGGAACCGTTACCTATTTTGATGCCGAGCACATCGGTGTTGCAGTAGACACCGAGCGAGGATTGCTTGTTCCGGTGATTCGGGATGCTGGTGACCTAAACATTGGTGGACTTGCTCGCAAAATAAATGATCTTGCAGAACGCACTCGAACCAATAAATTGTCCCCGGACGAGTTAAGTGGTGGCACATTTACAATTACCAACACTGGTAGTCGTGGTGCCTTGTTTGATACTCCGATCATTAACCAGCCACAGGTTGCAATCTTGGGCACCGGCGCCGTAGTAAAGCGTCCCGTTGTTACCACTGATGACACCGGTGCGGACGTAATCTCAGTTCGCCAAATGGTTTATCTGGCATTGACTTACGATCATCGCTTAGTTGATGGTGCGGATGCCGCTCGCTTCTTATCTGCCATCAAGGCACGATTGGAAGAAGGCGCATTTGAAGCAGACCTTGGTCTTTAGTTTCAACTCGCTCAAATCAACATTTCGTAGCAAGGTAGCAGTATGCGCATAGTAATTGGTGGATCCTCCGGGCTAATTGGTACCGAATTAGTGGACTCGCTTCGCAAAGATGGGCACGAAGTATTGCGACTGGTACGCCGAAAGCCAACTGCATCATCTGAGATCTATTGGAACCCAGCTGCCGGCGAACTTGATGTTGCGCAACTTGCAGATTGCAATGCCATCATTAATCTTGCTGGTGCTGGCGTTGGAGATAGTCGCTGGACTGACAAATACAAGGCATTGATTTTGTCTTCTCGCGTTGACTCCACATCTCTACTTGCAAAAGCTGCTGCTGAAGTTAAGCCTGATGTTTTTATTGCAGGTAGCGCAATAGGTTGGTACGGCGATACTGCAGATCGCCAAGTTGATGAAACTAGTCCGGCTGGAACTGGATTTTTAGCCGACGTAGTAGTTGCCTGGGAAAAAGCTGCAGAACCAGCAAAAGCTGCTGGAGTTCGCGTAGTAAACATTAGGACCGGTCTCGTCGCAGCAAAGAACGGCGGCGCCTGGAGTCGTCTATTGCCAATTTTCAAGTTAGGTGCAGGTGGAAAGCTTGGATCTGGAAAGCAGTATTGGTCGTTTATCTCGATGCGTGATGAGATCGCAGCAATTAAGTTTGTAATTTCGAATTCAAAAATCACTGGCCCGGTTAACTTAACTGCGCCCGCGCCAGCTACTAACGCTGAAGTAACTAAAGCGATGTCAAAAGTCTTCAATCGGCCGGCACTTCTGCCGGTTCCAGCATTTGCGCTGAAGTCGATACTTGGTGAATTTTCACAAGAGGTGCTTGGAAGTGCCCGAGTAATCCCCCGGGTGTTAATTGATGCTGGATTTGTATTTCAAGATCCAGACATTGAAAGTACGATGCGCACTCTGGCCACTAAGTAATTCCCATGGCTGCGATACCTTCGAAAACTGATGTCGTCGTAATTGGTGCAGGTGTGGCTGGCCTTGCCGCAGCGCGCCGACTATCGATTGCGGGGCGTGAAGTTTGCTTAATTGATGCCAGCGATGACATCGGTGGCCGAATTCGAACCGATCATGTTGATGGTTTACTACTGGATCGTGGCTTTCAGCTATACAACCCCTCTTACTCTGAAGGTATAAACGTCCTTGATTTAAAGGCCTTAGATGTCAAAAGTTTTTCACCTGGCGTAATAGTTTCGATTGATGGCCGTAACTACAAAATGGCTGACCCAAAGCGTGAGCCAAGTTGGGCAATCGATAGCTTGCTAGCTCCCGTTGGAAAAATCTCCAGCAAACTTAAATTTGCCAGATACGCAATCGGCCTGGCACTGACAAAATCTAAACCTCCAACTTACGACCAACGCACTGACGCGTTTCTGCGCGCCAAATTTGGTCCTGATCTAACCAATAAAGTCTTGCGGCCATTTCTAGCCGGGGTTTTTCTTGAGCCGGAACTTGCAACTTCAAAACGGTTCTTCGACATAGCCCTAAAATCATTTATTTCCGGATCACCTGGTGTTCCGAGTTTGGGTATGCAAGAAATCCCGAATCAATTAGCCGCCCAACTTCCCAGCGGGAGCATTTATTTAAATGTGACGGCACAAGCCGTGGCGAGCACAATGGTTCGAACCGATCAAGGTGACATACGATGTCGCTCAGTAGTAATCGCAACCAATGCACGCAGTGCCTCACTTTTAATTCCAAGTCTTAAAGTTCCGCCAAGTAATGCCGTTACTACTTGGTACCACCTTGCTGACTGCCCTGGTTCGGATCTTACTGATGGCAAGAGCACTTTAGTCATTGATGGCAAGAAATTTGATGGGCCTTTAGATGACCCTTCGCGTCCACTGGTTAACACGGTTGTTATGACAAATGCAGCACCTTCATATGCTTCCAATGGGCGAACCTTGATTTCGTCATCCGCCATTGGCGTTCACGCGTCGGCTCAATCCGAGCTACAAGTCCGATCACATTTAGCTTCACTTTATAAAGTTCCAACGGGAAATTGGACGCATGTCGCAACCTATCCAATTCCAGATGCCTTACCAATGATGACTGCGCCGCATGATGTTGAACAATCCGTTCGGCTATCGGGTGGTGTTTACATTGCAGGTGACTATCGGCAGGTGTCTTCGACAAATGGCGCCTTAATTAGTGGCCGACGTGCTGCTGAGGCTTTACTAACCGACGACCTCTAACCCAATCGGCCAGGTTCCAATACAGTTTCGATAACTTCCCCAGCTACCAGCTCCACACGGTAGCCCTTGGCCTTGCTTTCTGGGGTATCCACCACAATCTCAACCGGATCTATTCCATCGTAAATTACTGCGGCATGATCATCGGTTGCATAAGAAGATGGCAAAGTTCCAGCTTTGACTATCGAATGTAAAAGTGGCCGGCGCTGAGCTTCAGTGTCATAATGAACGCCGTTTCCATAAGGTAAGAGCGCTAGCCCATTCGTAACTGTTTCTAGCTTTGGACCAAACGAATCGGTAGGTCCACCAACGTGCCAACAAATTGAGCCAGCGCTCACGCCACCAAGAACTACACCTCGTTCCCAAGCATCTTTCGCCGCAACATCAACCCCGTGCAAACGCCACAGCGCCAATAGATTTGCAACCGATCCACCACCAACCCAAACTAAGTCAGCTCTGCCAAAAGCCTCATCAACTGGAACATTTGGTTGAGTAAACAGCGCCAAGTGTTCTGCGTCCACCCCGAGGTTGGAAACCGCCTGATAACTCGTCGCCAAGTAACTTGGGTTGTCGCCACTAGCCGTTAAAACAAACAGGACTCGAGGTCGAGTTTTGCCAGTTAACTCAAGTGCTCTTTTGAAGATCTGTCCTGGCACCACAACTCCTCAGCGGTCGGTTTGAACAAAACCGCCGCTGGAGGCAACTATGTGTCGCTGCGTCAAGCTTTTTCAACTTCCAACTTGGCTTCTTCTTGAAGCGGTCCTTCGCTCTTGCCTAATTTGCTTGGCCACCAGATCTTTGCGCCAAGGTCATATGACAACGCAGGCACGAAAAGGCTTCGCACGATGATCGTGTCCAACAAAACGCCAAAGGCAACTGCGAAACCAAGTTCAGCGAGGAACACAAGTGGCAGTGTTCCTAATACGGCAAACGTAGCTGCAAGTACAACACCAGCTGAAGTAATTACACCGCCGGTAACAGTTAGTCCCTTTAAGATTCCTGGTCGAGTTCCAAGTTTCTTGGCCTCTTCTCTCACCCGTGTCATCAAGAAGATGTTGTAGTCAATTCCGAGTGCAACGAGGAACACGAACGTAAACAGAATGAATGATCCATCAGAACCTGAGAAGCCAAACAAGTGAGTGAATACTAAATGGCTGATTCCCAGTGTTGCCCCAAAGGACATAACCGTTGTAATAATTAGAAGCACTGGTGCGACAAGACTTCTAAGTAAGAGCGCCAGGATGATACCAATAACCAAAAGCGCTACCGGCAAAATTAAGTTGCGATCTCGTTTGTTGGTTTGCTGGATATCAAAGTTAACCGCTGATGAGCCACCAACTACTGCCGTCTCACTTACAGATTTTGCAGCTTCCCGAATTCCTGGAATAAATCCTTGAGCCTCGACCGAGTCTGCAGGCTTATCAAGGATCAATTCAATTTGAACTAGGCCATCAACTACAAGTGGTGTTGGTTCTGGTCCGCCAGGAATAAATGGTGTTGTAGTTTGCTTGACTTCATCAACACCTTCGACTTTGCCAAGCGCTGTTATTAAAGCATCCTTATCCGCTTCTGGTCCGATCACAATTGTTGGATCGCCTGAACCGGCTGGGAAGTGCTCTGAAAGTTTGTCAAGACCAACTACGGAATCAGGGTTTCCAGTGAAGGCGTCCGAAGTGGCTAACCCACTCGTCTTTAGCTGAGTGGCAAATGACATAGCAATCAACAGTGTTATACCCGTAATGATCCAAGTTTGGCGAGGGCGTCGGCCAACCAAGCCAGCAACTTTAGACCAAATTCCTGAAAGCTTTTCGTCTACATCATCATGCGTAGGTCGCTTTGGCCAAAATATCCAACGGCCAAGTAGCACCAGGATCGCCGGCAACATAGTAAGCATTACTAGCTGTGCCGCAAGCACACCAATTGCAGCAACTGGACCTAAAGAACGAACCGACTTTAGATCAGATAAACCTAAAACCAACAAACCTGAAATTACTGTTAAACCAGAAGCAGTGATCGGCTCAACGACGCCTTTCCAGGCTTTCACCATTGCATCAACGCGACTTTCATAATGATGCAACTCCTCGCGATATCGCGCTATCAGCAAGAGCGCATAGTCTGTAGCCGCACCAATAACTAAGACCGACAAAATTCCCTGTGACTGACCATCTAGATCTAGGATTCCGTTTTTTGCCAAGAGATAGACCACACCACCAGCTAGCGAGAGTGCAATTACCGAACAGAACAGCGGAATAATCCAAAGCACTGGAGAACGGTAAACCGCGATCAGAATGATGGACACCACAGCCAAAGTGGTGCCTAGCAGGCTCGTATCTATCGATCCAAAGCTGTCGAACAAGTCGGCCAAGATTCCACCGACACCAGTGACGTGAGATTCAAATCCCGAAACGTCACCTGCTTGGGCTCTAATTGCTTTTACCACTTCAGGTAACGCTGGCTTTTCATTTTCGAGTGGCTTTGCCAAAGCATCGTTATCCAGTGGAATGGACATCAAGATTGCGTTTCCATCTTGGGAAGGGATTGGAATTAATTGCGCACCATCTGCCAAGTAGTCCCCAACACTTGAATCTGTTCCTAGAACCGGTGCCGCAGTCACAGCCACGCCGAATTCACCTACTGCTGCAATTCCAGCCTGATCTGCTGGACCAGTGAAAATAACCAAGGCTGGAAGGATTGAAGTGTCCTGCGAAGTGAACTTCGTTGCTAATTCAGATGCCTTTGTGGATTCAGCCGATGATGGCAGGAATCCAGCGTTGTCATTTTGCTGAACGCTTGAAAGTTTTCCAAAAAGTGGTCCAGCTACACCTGATATTGCGAACCAGGCAATGATTACTGCAATTGCTCCCCAGAGGAATTTTCTGCCCTTGGGTGAAGTCTTGGCTGTGCGGTGAGTAGTTGGTTCGGACATGAAAGAGCCTTTGCAGTCGAAGAGAATACGCTCTTAGTCTAATTCACCAAAGTTAAATCGAGGTTTTCACCCCATTGCCCGAATTTACCTGTGAAATTTGGAATTAGGCTTAGGAGGTGCAAATAGAGATTACGCGGATGGACCTTGAGGGAAATCCCATTGACTATCAAACTGCGTGGAATTTGCAGCGAGATTTACACCGAAAAGTAGTTGCTAACTCGCAACTCGACACCGTCTTACTTCTAGAGCACCCGCCTGTCTATACCGCTGGACGCCGAACCGAAGATTTTGAGCGTCCAACCGATGGAACTCCGGTAGTAGACGTTGACCGCGGTGGAAAAATCACTTGGCACGGGCCTGGCCAGCTAATTGGCTATCCAATCTTGCATCTACCCTCACCAATGGATGTGGTTTCGCATGTTCGCCGACTGGAAGATGTCTTAATTGGCATCTGCTCAGACTTTGGATTGGAAACTTCTCGAGTTAAGGGTCGAAGTGGAGTTTGGGTATTGGACCCAATTGAAGATCGCAAAATTGCCGCGATTGGGGTGCGGGTTGCGCAGGGTGTAACTATGCATGGTTTCGCACTTAATTGCAATAACGACTTAAGTTGGTTTGATCGCATTGTTCCGTGTGGCATAAAGGATGCTGGTGTGACAACTCTGACTAAAGAACTAGGTCGCAGTGTTTCAGTAGAACAAGCCGCGCTTCGAGCTGAATTTCACCTACACAGAGTTTTTGATCCGATAGCAGAAGTATTGTCTCGAGACGTGACTGTTAATGCCTAGGTTCGTGGCCCTTGCACTGAAGGTCATTGCGATCTTATTTGCCCCGATTGCAATCCTGGGGCTAGTAATTAGTAGACAGGAAGTCACTGGAGATCAGTACGTCGCCGTACTTGAAATCATTGGAACTAATTCAAAGCCAGGGGCGATTGAAGTTTTTGGCGCTGATATTCAAACCGTGTCTTCAGTACTCAACTTCTTTCAGGCATGGAGCTTGCCAGCCTTACTCCTGGTAATTGCACTCGGAATTATTGGCTTGGTTTTAAGTAAAGACAAACTCAGAGCAACTTCAAGAGTTTGCTTGGGCATGTTCTTTTCATTTGGATTTTGGGCTGCATTTCTTTCCCAAACCCATCAGGCATTTGCTAACTCAATTGAGTCAGAAATATCTGAATTATCATCGGTGGTTATTGCTGCTTACATATCTGAGTTAAGTTCAAAGTTATTTAAGTTAACGGGGTTGCTTACGCTTATGTTTGGTGCTTTAGCACTGGCCTTCTGGCTGGTAGCCAATGGGCGCAAGGCACAAGCTAGCAATGCCCTCAACTAGACTGCAAGTTGTGAGTACGCCATACCTGGATCAACCTGAGGGTAAAGCCGACGGCCCTAAATTGCTGCGGATCGAGGCCAGAAATTCTCTAGTTCCAATAGAGCGAAAGCCCGAGTGGATTAAGACCAAACTTAAAACCGGCCCTGAGTACACCCAGATCATGGACTTAGTTAAGTCAGAAGGTCTACACACAGTTTGCCAAGAAGCTGGTTGCCCAAACATCTTTGAATGTTGGGAAGATCGCGAAGCAACATTCCTAATCGGTGGCGATCAATGCACTCGTAGATGTGACTTCTGCCAAATTGATACGGGAAAACCGGTCGATCTTGATCGTGATGAACCACGCCGCGTTGCCGAGTCAGTTAAGACCATGCAGTTACGGTACGCAACCGTAACGGGTGTGGCTCGTGATGACCTTCCTGATGGTGGCGCTTGGCTCTATGCCGAAACAATTCGCCAAATTCACGAAGTTGTTCCCGGTTGTGGCGTTGAAATGCTCGCACCAGACTTTGATGGCAAACCTGAGTTGTTGCAAGAAGTATTCGAGTCAAAACCAGAAGTTTTTGCTCACAACATTGAAACGGTACCCCGCATCTTTAAGCGCATTAGACCGGGCTTTAGATATGAAAAATCCCTTGGAGTGATAACTGCAGCTCGAGAATTTGGGTTAGTAACCAAAAGCAATTTGATCCTTGGTATGGGTGAAGAAATTTCTGAAGTCCATCAAGCGCTAACTGATCTTCATGAAGCCGGGTGTGACCTGGTTACGATTACGCAGTACCTTCGACCTTCACTGCGCCACCATCCAGTGGATCGCTGGGTTCGGCCTGAAGAGTTTGTAGAGCTGGCAAAGGTGGCTGAAGAAATTGGCTTTGCTGGCGTCCTAAGCGGGCCACTGGTCCGCTCGTCTTACCGCGCTGGAAAACTTTATAAGCAAGCCATTGCCGCTCGAAATCCAACCGACGCTTAAGGTAGAGACATGTCAATGAAGTTACAGGCGCCACCAAAGCAACGCTGGTATATCCAGCTCAAGGAAACCTACCAATACGCGTCAGGTGAGATTTCATTCCTGGCTTTAAGACTCTTAGCAGTATTTGCGGTTGTATTTGGAGTTATTTTTGCCATTGGCGTTGCGTTAAACCTAACTTTGTTCGTCGGTATTCTGGCATTCGGAACTGCTTTGCTTTCGACAACTTTCTTTTTCGGCAAAATTGCCGAGAAGGCTGCCTACTCTTCAATCGCGGGACAAGTTGGTGCCGCTGCATCTGTGTTAAACGCAATGAGAGGCGCATGGTTTGTCACCCCAGCTGTCGGCGTAGACAAAAATCAAAACATGGTTCATAGAGTTGTGGGTCGCCCTGGCATCATTCTGGTCGGCGAAGGAAGTCGTCCTGGTGTGCTCTTAGCCGAACAACGCAAAGCGCACGCTCGATACGCCCAAGGGGTTCCGATTCACGAGATCGTAGTTGATGATGCAGAAGTTACGATTTCTAACCTACAAAAAACTGTTAAAAAACTCGGCAAATCACTTCGTCCAGCCGAGGTAACTCAAGTTCGTAATCGCCTAAAGGCTCTGCCACAAACAGCTCTGCCAATTCCAAAAGGTCCACTTCCACAAAATAGAAAGATGCCACGACGATGAATGAACTAACCACGATGTTTCAGGATTACTTCTCAGCTATGCCAATTTCTTATATCCTCGGAATTGTATTAGTTGTAGTTTTTATTGCAAAGAAGTTGGTTAAGTGGGCAATTATTTTTGCAGTACTAATGTTCTTTGTGCTTCCATACTTAGATGCTCAAGGTTACCTAGACTCAATAAAGTCAATATTTAACTAACAGCTCATTTAATTAACGGCTCGGGCAACATCACCGGCAGTTGCAATCCATACTTCCTCATGGGATTTAACGAACGTTAAGAATCTTTCGAGCATTGCAACTCGACTTGGACGCCCAATGAACTGCGGATGCATAGTCAGCACTGTCACTCCCCCGAGACCATGAATACCCAGGAACTCCTCGCGCCAGATTTCTTCAACATCTCGAGACGATCTGATTGTTCGATTCCAGTCACTCCCTACGCTGAACCAAAAATATGGTGCGTCATCTAGCATCCATTGAACTGGTAGTTCGACAATTTTGTGCGCTTTGTGCACGTAAGGCTTTATGTCGTCCATCATGCTCGATGAGTACTCAAAGCCATTTTGAACCAGCAGGTCAAAAGTATTTTGACTAACTTCCCACGATGGTGATCGATATCCTGTTACCTGAACTCCAAATTGCTCCAGTGCGGCTTTACCCTTTAATAATTCGTCCAATTCCTCGCTCTTGGAGAGCTTGGTTGGTGACGTGTGGGTATATCCATGATGTCCAAGCTCATGTCCATGAGCGACGATTTCACGCATTTGGTCTGGGTAGCGTTCCGCAACTCGACCAGGAGTAAAAAAGGTAGCTGGCAAGCCCAAGTGATCCAGAGTGTCTAGCACTAATCCCAAACCAATTTTTGCGCCATAGGTCCCCTGTGAAAGCACGCCAGGTCGATTTATGTTGTCTGGGTTTTCTGCCAGCCAAACTTCTTCGGCATCAAAATCAAAGCTGATTACGAATGCAGATGTTTTGCCGGCAGGCAGTTCGAGTGTTGGCATAAACCTAGTTTGCCCGCTCTACTATCTGGTCCGCATAGTTATTGTTCCAACAGCCTTGTCGTGCAATCCACGTCCGTCTCGATCCCAAATTAGCGCTGGAACAACTAGACATAGAAGCGCAGTGCGGGCTAGCACCTTTAAATATGTGATTCGGGCTGGACTAATCGAGATAAGTCTGATGCCAGCAATCTTGTAACCAAATGAGGCTCCCGTTGTTGCTGTGAGCAAGAAGACTTGGGTGGCAAAAATTCCCAGCGTGGCAGCAGCAAAGCCTTCAGAACCGTAAACCAAGTCTGGGAAAACTAAGTGTGTCACCAGAATTGAGGCGGTCCAATCCACGGTTAAGGCGAAGATGCGACGCCCCATCCTGGCTACAGATCCAATCCCCTGCTGCGGTAATTCGAAGCGTTGGCCCGGGTAACCAAAATCCATACCTTGTTCTTCAAGGGCGGCTTTTGGTCCGGATAGCCAGGATCCAATATCTTTTCTATCCACACCTCAACTCTAAATCCAAGTCGGTATTGCTGCTGACCAGGTTAAGGCCGCCTTGAAGGCAAAATACCCCTGGGATTTGCTGTAACAAATACGAAACACATGGGACACGGCGTTGAAATCGTGTCCCAATAGAGTCAACCTCAGACCAGAAGAACTCTGGATCACACGAAAAGACTACCTGGAGGATCAATGTCCAATCTTGGACTCAAAACCGCCGAAGATGCACTTAAGTACATCAAGGACAACAACATTAGATTTCTTGACGTTCGCTTCTGCGACTTGCCTGGTGTAATGCAGCACTTCAATGTGCCAGTTGAATCTGTCGATGCTGACTTCTTCGCCGGGGGACAGATGTTTGATGGCTCGTCAATTCGCGGCTTCCAGTCAATCCATGAATCTGATTTAAAGCTTCTTGCTGATGTCACGACAGCTTTCGTGGATCCCTTCCGCAAAGAAAAGACTTTGGTAATGAACTTCTCAGTTCATGATCCTTTTTCCGACGAGCCTTACGCTCGCGATCCTCGTAACGTTGCTGCAAAAGCAGAGGCTTACTTGGCTTCAACTGGTATTGCTGATACTGCCTTCTTTGCACCAGAGGCTGAGTTCTTTGTTTTCGATTCAGCTCGTTTTAAGACCAGCAGCAACGAATCTATGTACCATGTAGATTCCATCGAAGGTGCTTGGAATGCCGGCAATGAATTCAATGCAGATGGTAGCGACAACCGCGGCTACAAAACCCGCATCAAGGGTGGCTACTTCCCAGTTTCTCCAACTGACCAAATGGCAGACCTGCGCGATGAGATGGTTGTTCGGCTAGCTGAAGTTGGTCTTCTAGTTGAGCGCTCACATCATGAAGTCGGTACAGCTGGCCAGATGGAAATCAACTACCGCTTTAATACTTTGCTTAAAGCAGCAGACGAAGTGATGTTGTTCAAATACGTAATTCGTAACACCGCTTGGGAAGGCGGCAAGACCGCAACCTTTATGCCAAAGCCACTTTTCGGTGATAACGGCTCAGGTATGCACGTTCACCAATCGCTTTGGACAAATGGATCTCCATTGTTCTATGACGAGCGTGGTTACGGTGGCCTATCAGATATTGCTCGGTGGTACATCGGTGGCATCTTGAAACATGCGCCTTCACTGCTTGCCTTCACTAACCCAACGGTTAACTCTTACCATCGCTTGGTTCCAGGTTATGAAGCTCCAGTGAACTTGGTTTACTCACAGCGAAATCGGTCAGCTTGCCTTCGTATTCCAGTCACTGGAAGTAATCCAAAGGCAAAGCGAATTGAATTCCGTTGCCCAGATCCATCCAGCAATCCTTATTTGGCATTTGCTGCGATGCTGATGGCAGGACTTGATGGCATCAAGAACAAGATTGAGCCACATGCTCCGGTCGACAAGGATCTTTACGAATTGCCACCAGAGGAGGCAGCTGACATTCCGCAAGTTCCGTCATCACTCCCTGAAGTACTAGAGGCATTGGAAGCAGATCATGACTACTTGCTTGAAGGTGGGGTATTTACCAAGGATCTAATCGACACTTGGATCTCATACAAGCGATCTGCTGAAATTGATTACGTTCGCTTGCGTCCACATCCAGCCGAGTTTGAGCTGTATTACGACATTTAATTAACAAACTAATGGGCACGCGTCATTTACTATGGCGGGTGCCCATTGGCGTTTCTGATTGATTAGAGTCAGGTCATGATCACAGCACAACCTGGCACCTGGAAGTCCCCCGTAACTCCCGAGATGCTTTCTCAGGCTGGCGTTTCTCTAGGTTTCACTCAGACATTTAATGATGACTTATTTTGGGACGAGTCTCGACCCGCCGAAAATGGTCGAAATGTAATTGTGAGTCACAAGAACGGCGACATTTTGCCTTCACCGTGGAGCGCATCAACTCGAGTGCACGAAATGGGTGGCTTGAGTTGGCTAGTTTGTGTCTGGGATGACCAACCTGGGTTACTTTTTGCCGAAAAAACTGACCAACGGATTTATTGGAAGCCAGTTGATGGCATTCCTGAGGCGATAACTCCAGAAAGTTTGCCGGGATCGCTGGCTCGCTACAGTGACTTTTTAATTCGAGGTTCAGAAGTTTGGTGTGTCCGAGAAGTTACTGAAGGATCAAATACGACTCGAGACTTGATAGCAATTAGTTCCCCTAATGAAATCAGGGTGCTTGATTCAAACTCTCACTTTTATGCACACCTTGCGCTGTCACCAGACCAGAATCAGCTCGCATGGATTTCCTGGGAGCATCCGCAAATGCCTTGGGATGGTACCGAGCTAAGAATTGCCACTATAAATGAGTCGGGCAATCTGATTGATTCAAAAGTTTGCGCCGGAAGTACAACTGAGGCTGTAAATAGTCCGGTCTGGTCTCCAAATGGAAACCTTTACTTTGTCAGCGATGCTTCTGGGTTCTGGAACGTTTGGGAATTGAATTCGAGTGGCTCCAAACGTCAATTAGTTTCTGAATCTGCTGAATGGGCTCACCCAATGTGGCTAGTCGGCACTCACCTACTCCGAATTTTGGGCACGGGTGAACTAGTTGGTGTGCACGGCACTCCCGCTGTTGAAAAAGTAGTTATCGTTGCTCCAGAAACTGGTTCTTGGCGCGACTTGGATTGCGACCTAACTAATTTTTCCCACTTAAGTGTCAATAATGATCAGATCTATGCGATTGGTGGCGGCCCAAAGACACTTTCGGCCTTGCTCCAACTTTCGGTTAGCAATAAAACGGCTCCGATAACTATTACTGAAGTTTTAGCTCCCGTTGATCAAGCTTTTCTTCCAGTTGCACTAGCGCAAACTTTTTCCAGTAAGAA
>Ga0214923_10004225_pt1 | contig 17490 bp, 13 predicted proteins | sample LL1510_MetaG_FD_177993 | JGI IMG/M metagenome (GOLD analysis project Ga0214923, IMG submission 177993) | Freshwater microbial communities from Lake Lanier, Atlanta, Georgia, United States - LL-1510 | ecosystem: Environmental > Aquatic > Freshwater > Lake | place: USA: Georgia | collected... | reverse complement strand
GTAATTCTGGTAGCTGTGGTTGTTTTTGGACTTTCAATGGACTACGAACTATTTCTACTATCGCGCATCCGTGAAGAGCATTTGAGCGGTAAGAGCAACGTTGAATCTGTTGCCGTTGGTTTGCAACGATCTGCTCGAATCATTACTGCAGCTGCAATGCTGCTTGCTGTTGTGTTCGCAGCCTTTATAACTAGTGGTGTTACATCAATCAAGATGTTGGGCTTTGGTGTTTCGCTAGCAGTTATTCTGGATGCAACAATCGTGCGAGCACTCCTTGTTCCAGCGCTTATGCGTTTATTTGGTGAACGTAACTGGTGGGCACCTAAGTGGATGCAGAAATTCACTCTTAAGCATTAATTTAAAGTATGTGTCCCCGGCGGGAGTTGAACCTGCGACCTACCGCTTAGGAGGCGGTTGCTCTATCCACTGAGCTACGGGGACTTAGATTGTGCAGGGGCAATCTTGTCATGAATTATTGCCATGACTAGACTTGAAGAAATGAAGCGCACATTTGACGTTGTGATTATTGGATCCGGCTTTGGTGGCTCCGTATCTGCGCTGCGCCTACGTGAAAAGGGTTATAGCGTCGCCGTTCTTGAGGCAGGTAAGCGCTTTCGAGATAAAGATTTCCCAAAGACTTCATGGCGCATAAGTAAATTTCTATTTGCTCCAAAAGCTGGCCTCTATGGCATTCAACGTATTCATGTGTTGCCTGATGTTTTAGTTCTAGCTGGGGCTGGTGTTGGTGGAGGTTCTTTGGTTTATGCCAACACTTTGTACCAACCAGGAGATAGATACTTCACTGACAAACAGTGGGCATCTATTACAAACTGGAAAGAGGAGTTAGAGCCTTGGTATGACCAAGCTCGACGTATGTTGGGTGTTACAGACAACCCTTATTTTTCTAACAGTGACAAGGCGATGAAAGAGGCTGCTGAAGAAATGGGTGTTGGCCACACTTTCAAGATGGCTCCACTTGGGATCTATTTTGGTGATGGCAAAGGTGTTGCAAGTAAAGATCCATTTTTCGGTGGAGTTGGACCTGATCGCAATGGTTGTATGCAATGCGGTGCATGTATGAGTGGGTGCCGATTTAATGCCAAAAACACTTTACCTAAAAACTACTTAGGTCTAGCTGAAAAAGCTGGAGCAGAAGTCTTCCCAATGACTACTGCTACAAAGATTGAGAAACTACCTAACGGTGAGTGGAAGATTTCAACTCGCAAAACAGATGACTGGTTGGGCCAAAGAGGCTCAGTATTTTTTGCTAAGGATGTAATTGTTGCCGCTGGCACATTCAATACCCAAAAACTGCTTCATAAGATGAAAGATGACAAAGTATTGCCAGGGATCTCTGATCGCTTGGGTGATTTGTCTAGAACTAACAGTGAAGCTTTAACTGGTGCCCTCATGCAAAATACTGATATCGACTACAGCGATGGCAGTGCTATTACCTCATCGTTTTTCCCTGATGAAAATACCCACATTGAGCCAGTTCGATATGGCAAGGGCTCTAATTTAATGGGATTATTGCAGACAATCATGACCGATGGACACTCATCACAAGATCGTCGCAAGCAATGGTGGAAGCAATTTGTAGCTAATCCAAAACTACTTTTCAAGATTTTGAACGTGCGCCGCTGGAGTGAGCGGACAGTCATTGCTCTAACAATGCAAAATGTTGATTCTTCAGTCTCTGTTCGTGGAAAGAAATCAATATTTGGCTGGCGCTTAACTTCAACTAATGATCCGGATCATCCCAATGCCACATATATCCCGGCAGCAAATGAAGCGGTCAGGCTTATTGCTCAAAAGCATGGCGGAATAGCCGGTGGACATGTTGGCGATCTCATAGATGCACCATTTACAGCTCACTTTGTTGGTGGATGCGTAATAGGAAGTGATCAGAACCAAGGAGTTATTGATCCGTATCATCGCGTTTGGAACTATCCAACCCTTCATATTGTTGATGGTTCAACAATCACCGCAAATTTGGGTGTGAATCCATCGCTAACTATTACTGCACAGGCAGAACGTGCACTATCTTTCTGGCCTAACAAGGGTGATGCAGATTCACGACCTGCTCAAGATCTGCCATACAAAAGATTGAATGCAGTTGCACCGCGCGCACCATTTGTTCCTTCTGGAGCAGTTGGCGAACTAAAGATCAAATAGGAGATTTAAATGCAATCATGGGCTTTAGTTACAGGTGCAACGGTTGGAATCGGGGAAAGTTTCACTCGATTACTGGCACAAAATGGTTACAACATAGTTTTAGTTGCACGTGATTTACCTAGACTCCAAGAACGAGCAAAAGCTCTTGAATCCACCTTTGGGGTAGTAACCACAGTCATCCAAGCGGACTTAGCAACTGATGCAGGATGTAAAGCTATAGAGGATTTCATTGCAAATAATCAAATAGATGTCTTAATCAATAATGCTGGTTTTGGAATCAATAAAGCTTTTACGATGAGTCAATTAGATGTTGAACAACAATTACTTGATGTCCTTGTGCGAACCCCCATGCGCTTAATGCATGTGGCACTGCCTGGGATGAAAGAGCGCAATAAGGGCGTCATCATTAACGTCTCATCAGTTGCCGGATGGATCGCAGGTGGAACATATAGTGCTTCAAAGTCTTATCTCACTGTTCTATCTGAATCACTTCACACGGAGCTTTCATCTACTAATGTGAAAGTAAGTGCGCTCTGTCCTGGATTTACAAGAACTGAGTTTCACCAACGTGGGCGCATGTCCATGAAGGGACTGCCTGCGTTCATGTGGCTCAACTCTGACAAACTCGTTGCTAAGGCTTGGAAAGATGCCGTTGCTGGTAAAGCCGTAAGCGTTCCGGGTTGGCAATACCAACTCCTCACCTTTGTAATGCGCAATGCGCCACGTTCATTGGTGCGAAAAATTGGCATGAACGTTCGCGTTAAACAGCGCAATAAGTAATCCCTGACTAATCTCACAGTGAATTCATTGGGTTCATGGGCGGGTTCTCAGGAGTTTTTGAGTATCGGCTGGCTACGATTAGCCCATATCCAATGGAGGTTTTTCTGATGCGTAAACTCGCTTCTCTCACACTCGCACTCGTTGTCGCCAGTGGTGTCATGATTGCAATGCCTGCCCCTGCTACAGCAGCTGCCAAGATCTCAAATGGCGTTGCCTGCACCAAGCTCAATGCAACAACTACTGTGAGTGGCAGTAAATACAAGTGTGCGAAGAATCCATTGACTACTAGTTCAAAATTGACATGGCTTTCACTTGATTGCCTAAATTCAGCTGGCGCTTTTGTGAAATCACAAAAAGATTCAGTGGGGCTAACAGCAAATCTCACTGCTCAAATACCAGTAATTGAGCTAGGCATAACTACTGAGACTGCAAATAAGGCTGAAATACAAAAGAAACTTGATGATACAAATTTGCGTTTAACTGCCGCACAGGCAAAGCTTGCTGCAGCAACAAGTGCTGCAGATAAGAAGGCTTATACATCAGCAGTCTCTGCATGGACATCGGCTGCACGTCTTTATACAAGCCAAGTTAACAAAATTACTCTTAATATTCGCAAACTTGAAGCTGCTAAGTTAGCTGCTACAACACAGCCAGCACAGCTCAAGGCTGATGTTGATAACACAAAGGCAAATGCACAGCTCATTTGTACAAAGGGCTTCTAAAGCTAAATAACTGTAGGTAAAAGCCCCGTTAGAAATAACGGGGCTTTCCCTATTCAATCCCAGTTTTTGCCTGACCTAGATTAAGAAGATGGCTATACGAGTACTTCGCATAGTTGGCCCATTACTTCTGCTCGTGCATTTCATGACTCACTTTTCACCAATTAACGGGTCAAAACTAGTCGAGCTCTACCTCTATAACGCAATCCCTTTATTTGCCATCATTGTTATTGCCATAGCGCAGAGAATTTCGGATCCACTCTCGAAGCCTTTACTCATCACGGCTATTTCTTTGTGGCTTTTTGGATCAGTTCTAGCTAGTACAGCTTCCTACTATTCCTTGCCTGAAATGAGCTCACTTGTTTCAAATTCTGCTTATCTGCTTTTCTATCCTTTCGCCGTTATCGCACTTCCCCGCCTTATAAATTCGAGTAGAAAATCAACTGTCCTAGAGATCTTTGATGCATCCATCGTTGGACTTGGCCTTGGAGTGTTAGGAACTACCTTTGCACTCAAACCTGTATTACCTCACTTTGGTGGAAAGTTAAGTGATGCCCTCTTTGCTCTAACTTTTCCTGTTTGTGACTTAATCCTCATCTCCTTAACAATGGCAACGATTGCATCTCATGGCTGGTCGCAGAGATCTCTGATTGTTTGTGCTGGCACTATCGCCTTTACTTTTACGGACTTTCTATTTCTCTGGCAACATCTCAATGGAATCTATTCTTTTGGTTCAATGGTCGATGATGGTTGGATATTGGGCTTAGTACTTCTTGCAGAGAGTACGTGGCACCCAGGCAAAGATGAAGAATCTGTTGCATCTGTAAACCCAATCTTCATCGCACTCTCTGTTTTCTTAAGTGCCACTCTTTTAGCATTAATCGCCATTAAACCTGGGTACTTCCCAACCTTTATCTTGATTCCAGCTGTTAGTACTTTAATGCTGGCTTTTATCCGAATGACAATTGCACTTAAGCAAGCAAGAAATATCGGACATGAAAGAATCTTAGCGCGCACTGATGAGTTAACGGGCCTGCCTAATCGCAGACGTCTTATTAGTGAGATTGAAAACTTTGTTGGTAAAGATGGCTCGTTGTTATTGCTCGATCTTGATGGTTTTAAACCAGTCAATGATCTGCACGGACATGCAACTGGCGACAAAGTGCTGCAACAAGTATCGATGCGCTTTGCACGAGCCCTGCCGTCTGGTGCGCTATTAGCGCGTCTGGGAGGAGATGAATTCGGTGTGTTAATTGAAGGTGCTTATGAGCATTCAATGGATGTGGCATTAGCGCTACGCGCAACGTTGAGCTATCCCTTTGATATTGATAATCAACACATCAACATAGATGTGAGCATTGGTGTGGCAGAAAATACTGGTTCCCCAGATTTATTACGTAGAGCAGATGATGCGATGTATCGAGCTAAGCGCGAGGGTCTAGGGGTTTGTCGGCTTTAATCTCTTGTAGACGAGCAAGTGATTCCAAACGCTCTACTGCATGATCCACTATTCGCTCTGCATATCCCTTGCTGTATCCATCTAAGTAGAGCCATGGTTCATGGATTTCACCAGCAGATAGATGAGCAAGCTCTGGCACATACTTTCGAATGTAATCCCCATTTTCATCAAAGCGCTTGCCCTGCTCGATTGGATTAAAGACTCGGTAATACGGCGATGCATCAGTTCCAGTACCTGCAGTCCACTGCCAACCATGGGCATTTGATGCAACGTCATAATCAACAAGGTGCTCGGCAAAAAACCTCTCACCTAACTGCCACTCTAGATGTAGATCTTTTACTAAGAAGGATGCAACAACCATACGAGTGCGATTGTGCATCCAACCTTCTTTAATTAACTGGCGCATTGCTGCATCAACAAAGGGATAACCGGTTGTGCCTTCACACCAGGCTTTAAATTGTGCACCCGGCTTGTCATAGCGCATGTCGGCAAAGCGCGGTGCGTAGTACTCACGATCAGTCATCGGATTGTTAAAGAGAACATCGGCATAAAACTCACGCCATGCAATCTCTTTACGGAAAGTGTCGTGAGCCTTGCTCTCCCCTAAGTTTTGAAGAAGAGTTCGTGGATGTATCTCACCAAACTTCAAATATGTACTCATTTTCGAAGTTCCATCTATGCCAGCAAGGTTTCTATTTTCATCGTATGAATCAATAGCTTTTTTGCTGAACTCTTTAAACCTAGCCAACGCTGCCGCTTCTCCAGCCTCGATGATTTCAACACCTTGCGGTAATTTGAAATCTGGAAAATTACGGTATTCGGCAGTTGGTTCTACACAATTAATTTTCTTTGGTGTCACAGCTGGTGCACGCCAACCATGAGTTCGCCATCCTCTGTAGAAAGGCGTGTAAACCTTGTAGGGAGTTCCATCACTGGGTTTGAGAACTCGTCCTGGTGTAACAGCATATGGACTACCTGTGCGAACTAACTTAATTCCGGCCGCTTCCACTCGAGCATCACGCTCTGCGCCGTAGCGCTCATACTCTGCCGAAATGTGAACCTCTTGAACCTCATACTTTTTAATGAGAGCAGAAAGAACTTCTACTTGATCACCCTCAATTATGTGGAGGTTGTTACCAAGTGATTCATCTAATCTTTTTAACGATTGGCCCATGTATGCCAATAACTTTGCACCGGCTTCTTGAATCTGTGCCTTATCAAGAATAAAAAGAGGAATCACCTTTTCCGATGATTCAATTGCCGCCAATAGCGCAGGGTGATCATTGATACGAAGGTCTCGTCGAAACCAGATTATCGCTACTTTTCCCTTGGGCATGGGTAGATTTAACCAGTATGAAAGAGATTAAGCGCTTCCAAATCCGCGGCGTTTCAGGCGATGTTAAGCGCGTTGAATTCGATGACCGGATTGTGGACTATTGGCTACCAAAAGAGCCTGCCACGCACTTACTCATTGCACATGATGGTCAAAATATATTTGATGGGCGCACGTCTACCCACCGCGGACAAACTTGGAAAATGGCTCAATCTGCCAATCGCGTCAGCAAAGAGTTAGGAATAAATCCTCCAGCAATCATTGGTGTGTGGCATAGCGGCACAAAAGAAAATCCCACAGGACGAGCTAAAGACTTAGTGCCAGAGAAGTATTTTCGTGATGGTATTGCGGTTAATAAAGATTTAGTAAAAGACTTCAACCTTGAACTACTCCATGGTGATAGTTACTTACGTGGAATATTCGAAAATTATATTCCTGCTATTGCACTAGGGATTCCAGTAACACGAACAGCAATGATCGGCTCTTCCATGGGTGGCCTTGCAACACTCTATGCAATAGCTCAATTCCCTCAAAGCTTTTCAACAGCACTGGCCCTCTCCACTCACTGGCCTTTTGGTGGTACTGAATTAGTCGAGCGAACAATTAAGGAGCTTCCATCACCATCTACTCATAAAATTTGGATGAGTCATGGAACAAAAGGATTAGATGGTGCATACGCACCTTTTCAACAATTGGCAGATAGGTTGATGTCTGAGCGAGGCTATTTATCTCATAATTTTATAAGCAAAGTTTATGAACGCAGCGGTCACAATGAGCGTTCATGGGCCAAGTATTTAGATCAACCAATCCGATTTTGGCTTAGTACTTAATGGTGTACTTAATTATCTTTGAAACCATTTTTTCGCCCTTACTGTTTGTAACAATTGCAACTAAATCAAAGGTAGTGCCTGATTTATATTGTCGATTATGAATAAATACTCGATGTAATCCAGCGGCAATATAGTCATCTTTAGTTGTACGATGATCAGAAGTGCCAAGAACTTTCCATGCCTTACCGCTTTGGCGGGCCGCAAAAGTTACTTGCACAAAGTCATCGCCAGGGATTTTGGCAGTTATCGCAGACCATCCAGGGGTCCGGTAATCAGGCTTAGGTGCATTCAAAGTAATAGCTAACCGGCTCGATGGTTCAAAAGTTTTATCTGCCTTCAAAACTACCCAACTACGAGGTTCAAGTTTGAGATTTAGGCTTAAAGAATTGATGGTGACTTTTGCTGAACCAGAGATTGCACTCCATCCTGAATCTTTTGTTGAAACAGGAATTGTTGCTTCTTGAGCGTCATCATTTGAGTTAAAGGCAACAAGGAACTCTTGGTTATCTGCATATCGGCTGACTGCAAAAACACTACCAAGTCCGAATCTGACTTGCTGTGCACCAGATTTCAAGGCTGGATATTTCTTATACAGTGCCTGTAGCTCGGCAACATTTGCCTCAAGAGGATTCTTAACATCAAATGCGCTTGCATTTCCAATTTGAGCACTACCTATTCGAACTTCAGTTTTCCAGTCTTCTACCTGAGTAGAAAACATATCTTGACGAGCTAATTGATCACCACCACTTCCAGTCATTCCTTTTTCATCACCATAGTAAAGAACAGGGCCCCCACGTAAAGTAAATAGAAGAGCATTGGCTAACTTAGCGCGCTCCAACATTATTTGTGGTCCATCACTTCCACTCAGGATTTCAATGAAATGGCCGATTCGTCCCATGTCATGATTGCCTAAGAAAGTAGCAAGTGAATAAGCACTAGTTGTTGGTGATGTGTAGAAATCATCGGTATTAAATAGATCTGCAACATCACTAGCTCCTCCGCCAGCTTTTGCAAAGCGAGAAACTTTAGATTGGAATGGAAAATCTAGGACCCCAGGGAAATTCTGCTCTGTGACAAAAGATGCTAAAAACGGAATATCTGAGTCTGCGACTTCACCAAAAATTGGGAAGTTTTCTTTACCCGCAGCCTTAGCTGTTGCAATAATCTTTGGTAGGAACGCCTTCCAAAACTCTGGGTTTACATGTTTTGCTGTATCTATGCGATATCCATCAATATCAAAACGGGTAATCCAACTAGACCACAAATCCACCATACCTTTAACAACGGCTGGCTTTTCTGTAAAAATATCATCTAGACCTACGAAATCACCTTGAGTAACTGAGGTTCCGGACCAAATCGAATCTCCACGGTTATGGTAATTAGTTAAATCATTAAGGAATGCTGGCTTCTTTATATTCTTATCGTATGTCGAGGTACGTGGGACGTAAGCAAAAGATTTATCCCCGCACAACTTAGGAAAGCTTGCTAACCCTGCAACTTTTCCTGGGTCAAAAATCTTACCCAAGCAGGTTTTATACGGAAAATCTGCAGGTTCACGGTATGAAGTTGAACCAATCGTGTACTTCACAATATCGGCCGTGTGATTCACAACAATATCCACAATAACTTTCATGCCCAATTTGTGTGACGACGCAACAAAATCCTTAAAGTCTTGCTCAGTTCCAAGATGAGGGTCAATAGTTGTGAAATCAACTGCCCAATAACCGTGGTAACCAGCAGAACCTTGTTGAACATATTGATTCTTCACTGGAGGCGTAATCCAAATGGAGTTAAAACCTAAATCTTTGATGTACTGCAGATGATTAGTTAATCCTTTGAAATCTCCACCATGGTAATAGCCGATATCAGTCGGATCATCTCCACCGCCAAGACGACCACCAGTTAATCCACCACCATCATTACTTGTGTCACCATTTGCAAAACGATCGGTCATCACAAAATAAACTGAATCACCAGATAAAGGTCCTCGAGCAACTGGTTGGGCTAAGGATGCCAAATCTTCAGAGGCCCCAGATGATGTTGCGAACAGTGAAAAAACAACGGATAAAGCAAGAGCTAGAGATAGTTTTTTCACTCCACAACCCATACGCCTTGCGTTGAGTGAGCCGAATCAACACTGAAAATCTCACCCTTTACTTCCTGACCATAGAGAGTCTTTGTTACCAAATATCCAAAACTGCTGATATCAACTGTTGCTTTAACTGGACCACGAGAAATAAACACAAGAATTGACTGTTTTTTTGATTCACGTAAATAAACCAGGTAATCGTCGGCAACTGCAACCCAACGTAAACCTCCATTTATAAGTGCGTCATGGGATCGGCGTAGCCTTACAAGCTCCTTAACTTGTGAGAAAAACTCAATATCCCAGCCACTCTGATCGTTCCAGTTAATTGTGCGGCGTGCATCTTCGCCCCATGAGCCTTCAAGGCCGATTTCATCTCCCGCAAATATCGAAGGCACTCCTGGATATGTCAGCATCATTGTCATTGCGGCGATATGTGCTTTCTTGTCGCCCATTACTACAGTTCTAAATCTTGCCGTGTCATGAGAATCTAAGAGCATCATTGATGCAGTCAATGAGCGCCAAGGAATGGAAGAGTTGAATTCTTTCATCGATGCAACTAATTGCTTTCCAGTAATTCTTGGCATCTCAAATGGAAGACCTTGAAAACCACCAGTTATTTCTGGGTTACGGTTAATCCAGTTCCAGAATGGACGCATGAACCCTTGATAATTCATTGCGCCTTGCCAACCTAAACCATTGAGATCGCTTGCGTCAAAATCACCATTTTCAGCAACTAGCCATGTTTGTGGATTCACTTCAGCCATTGCATTTCGAATTCCTTGCATGACTTCAGTGTGATGATTCTCGGCACCCTGGCGGCCAGTCATATTTCCTACATCAATTCGCCAACCTGCCATGCCATATTTTGGCGAAATCCATTTCTTAACAATTGAGTTCTTACCTTCATACATAACCTTGCGCAAAGCTTTTGATGAAAAATTTAACTTTGGCAATGATTCCAAGCCGAACCATCCTATATAACCCCACTTAATTGATTTATCCCAATAGAAATATGATCGCTCCTTGGATTTCTTATCCTTTTTCGCCTTAGCTAGCCATGTGTGCCCGGCGCCGCAGTGATTAGATGTTAAATCACCCAGAATACGAATGCCCTTCTTTTTTGCAGTTTTAATGAGTGCCTGAAATGCTGCGTCACCACCGAGGATTGGGTCAATAACCTCAAAACTTGAGGCGTCGTATCGATGGTTTGAACGCGCAGGGAAAAGTGGTGTGAAATAAATTCCATTCACACCCAAATCAGTGATGTGATCTAAGTGCTCAGAGACTCCATACAAATCGCCTCCATAGAGCTCTTGTCCAGTGTATTTACCGCGACCTTGTGGCAATAAGTCCCAGTCGCGTGGGTGAGCCCACTCAGGCACAATGTTAACTTTGCCAGAACGTGCAAAGCGGTCGGGAAAAATCTGATAAAAAACTGAAGACTTAATCCATTCTGGGTTATCCGCAAAAGCAACTAATTGAAAATCATTGTTGCTATGGACATCGTGATCAAATAAACCCTTAGCATTGAGCCATTCATATTTACCTTTTCCTATAAATGCAAAGCGGTAATAGCTTTGTATATTAAGAATCTCAACATTGACCTGGTACCAAGTTTCAGTTGAATCTCTTTTTGATTCTTTCATCTCAAATATGCGAGGCTCTCCATCATGATAGATACGAAGCATTGCCTTTTCGAAAACGTAATCACTAGGAACTCGAACTTTTAGAGTTACTTTCTCACCCAGCTCAGGAGCGATATTGCTGACATAGAGTTCACTACCATCGTGGTGTGGTTGATTCTTCATTAGCCCTTATTCGCTCCTGCCGTTAAACCTGCTACAACGTGCTTTTGTAAGTATAGGAACAAGATCATTACTGGTACGGAAGCAATGAGTGCGCCCGCTGCGAATGGGCCCCAGTGGGCGTTGTATTGACCATCAATATATTGCTGCATACCAACTGCAAGAGTGAGTGATTTCTGATTTCCACCTAAAATAACCGATGTAATCAAAAACTCATTCATAGTTCCAATAAATGAGAGCAAGGTAATTACTGCCAAGACGGGTCTTGCTAGTGGCAGAATGAGCCGGAAAAAAATCTGAGCATGTGAAGCGCCATCAATCTTGGCTGATTCATCAATTTCAGATGGAATCGTGTCATAGAAGCCTTTGAGCATCCATGCATTAATGCCTAGAGCTCCACCCGCAAAAACAATAATCAGCGCAGAAGTCTGGCCTAAGGCCAAGAAAGGGATACTTTTACCAAGATCGGCTAGCATCAAAAATATTGATGTTGCTGCTAGTAATTGTGGAAACATCTGCACGACCAAAATAGTCACTAAAGTCAGCTTTCGGCCTTTAAATCTAAACCGACTTAGGGCATATGCAGCGGTTGCGCCAATAAACATCTGCAAGACTGCATTGGCCGATGAAATGATTAATGAGTTCTTGAGCCAGATTAGATATGGCTGATCTGGATCACCAAATAGAGTTCTAAAGTTCTCTAGACCAGGGCGATCAGGAATGAGTTTTTGTGCACTCAGTGAGCCAAGAGTGTCAAAGGAAGCACTTACCATCCAGATCAGTGGAAACAGTGCAAATGCAACAGCGAGTACACCGACAGCATGACGCCAAGCTATTCTCTTGGTCCATTGCGCTGCCGTGAGTGGCTTCTGGCGCACTAAGTCATTAACTATCACGTCATGTTCTCGATTGTTCGAGACTTTTTGAAGCTATAAATTGAGATTGAGGCTATAAGTAAAAAGTTAAAGAATGAGACAGCGCTAGCGAGTCCATAATCATTTCCTTTGCCTGAAGCAAATGCAATCTTATATGTATAAGAAATCAAAATATCGGTATGACCTGCAATTCCGCCAGATGAAATAATTGTTGGGCCTCCACCCGTAAGGAGATAAATCGCACCAAAGTTTGAGAAGTTATAGGCATAACTTGCAATCAGGAGTGGAGCTAACGTCATAAGTACAAGTGGCAACTTAATTTTTGAGAAGAGTTGACGAGGTGAGGCGCCATCGACCTGCGCAGCTTCTACAACTTCACTGGACAAAGATTGTATTGCTCCTGTACAGATTAGGAACATATACGGTGTGCCAGCCCATAATTGAACCAAAAGTACTGCGAATTTCGCCAGCCATGGGTCAGATAACCAAGGGATTGGACTACCTAATACACGATTGATAATTCCATTATCTTGATTAAACATTCCTGCCCACACAAGTGTTGAAAGTACTGACGGCATTGCGTAAGGAACAATTAAGAGTGTGCGGTAGATCTTCTTTGACTTCATTCTTGGGTGATTAAGAACTAATGCTAATAAAAAGCCTAAGAAAAAAGTTAAGAGAACTACTAACCCTGCATAAATAAAGGTCCACGCCAAAACTTGAAGCATGGGACCTCTATAGCGCTCATCATTGACAACTTTAGAGAAGTTGCGCCAACCAACGGTTGTGGTCCATCCGGGCTCAATTTCTTCGCCTGTTGCACTCACCATCGAGCCATTGTTGTCAGGCGAGTAAGCGATGCCAGTTCTATTGTCAATTATCTGATCTTTGCTTGAGTCATAGCTTAAGTTCTGTTCTACTAACTCAACTGCATTAATGTCTGAGACTGAATAAAATTTTCCGTTTCCAATTGGAACTTTAAAATCATTAAATTGATCCAGGATTGCGAATACTTCATCATCTGTAAGTGTTGTGTACCCAGTTGCCTTTGTAATTCTGCCGTCAGGGCTGACTGTGACATCTGACATTGGAAGTGGCTTAAACCCATCACGGGTTCCTGCTCCGTAGCTTCCATCAGTATTTTGAACTATTAGAGTGATTTTTCCATCAATATTATCTTTTGCTACTTGCATATAGTTGGTTGTCTCGCCAATCGGTGCAAATGAGTTAGAAACCATCACGCTGATTGCTGTTTCTTTATCTAAGAAGTGCCCATTGGAATAGTTTGTAAAGGCTACGTATCCAGTAAAGATTGCAGGATAAACCTGAAACATTATTAGCAAAATAGTTCCAGGGACTATGTATTTAGTAGCAATTCGCTTTTTACTTAAGAAAACATAGTCAAGAATTAATGTAGAAATCGTGAAATAGATTGCAAACAACCAAGTCCTATTCGAAATAAGAATTGGCACGCACCAAACAGTGAAGGCATTGAGAGCACCCAAAAGCATAATCTTGGCGATTAATGCCGGTGTCTTATTGCCAAACTTCACAGTTGATTCTCCCAATTATATTTATAAAGAGGTAAGGGCGCCGCGAACGGCGCCCTTACCGACTAACCATTAGTGATTAGCTAATTGCCTTTTTGATGTTTGCTGCTGCTTGAGCAAAGGCTGCTGCTGCAGTCTGCTTTCCATCAGCAACGTTCTTCCATGCATTGCCCCATGAATCCCAAACTGAATTCATCTGAGGAATGTTTGGCATTGGAGTTCCGATTGCACCATATGCACCGAATGCCGCTACATCTGGGTTATTTGTAACCTTTGCAGCCGCAGTCTTTAGTGCTGGTAGGCGATCTCCAAGCTTGTATAGAGCTAATTGGAAATCATCTGAGGCAGCAACCTGTGTAAGGAACTGACGTGCGACGATTTTGTTGGCCGCGAACTTGCTCAACATGAAGCCGTTAACGCCTACGAATGGACGTGAAAGAGTTCCACCAACTGCAGGTACTGATGCAATTGCGTATGAAATTCCTGACTTCTTAATGTTTGCAAGGTTCCAAGGGCCAGTGATCATGTATGGAGCCTTACCTGCATACCACTGAACGAAATCATAGTTTGAAGACTTGCTAATCAAACCACTTGAATAGTATCCATCAAGCTTTGATGCATTAGCAGCAAAAGCCTTTGAATTAATTCCGAGATCCTTAGGATTGATACCAGCTGCACCAACACCGAATACATACCCACCAAGACCTGAGAACAATGGCATGTTGTGATATGAATCGCCGTAAGGAACTTCGATTCCGACCTTAGCTGTTCCGGCTGCCTTCAATGTTGCCCATGTCTTCTCTAGATCAGCAAAAGTTGCAGGGATTGTTGGAGATAGCTTCGTGTTGACGATTAACGCAATGTTTTCTACGTTGTATGGAAGTCCGTATAGAAGTCCCTTATAAGAGAATCCTTGAATTCCTGATGCTGCATACGCACTCTTATCGATATTAACCATGCGATCAAGAACACCTGATGCTGCAAGCTGACCGACCCAGTCATGTGGACCAACGAGTAGGTCTGGACCTAAGCCCTTTGGGGCTGCAGTAATTAATTCATCCTTTACCTTACCGAAGTCTTTGATAACAACGTTAAGAGTTACACCATTATTAGCCGCCCATGACGCTCCAGCTTCGCGAAGAGTCTTTGCACGGTTTTCATCTGACCAAATAACAAGTGTCTTGCCAGCAGCTGTTGCTGATGGAACGACAAGTGTTGAAACTGCGACGGCTACTGCGGCGATTGCACCGAGAATGCCTAAACGCTTTTTATTCATTTATATCCTCCATGGATGGAATTCGCGCATACGAGGGGCATGCGCTATTGGGGCTATTCCACACGTGTAAGGGGCCGTAATCAAATTAGACGTGCCCAATTAGGCTCATGGGCAAAGCTTTTTACCCGATTGTTATAAAGGCTTCCCCTTGCAGGCCAGCCTTGCAGTCTTACTTGTGAAGCTGCTCGACCGTGCCATCCCAGCCCTTAACGGCTTCAGGTTTGCGAGGAGCCTTACCGATGTAGCGAGCAGATGGGCGAATCAAACGACCTGTGCGCTTTTCTTCCAAGATATGTGCTGACCAACCCGCAGTGCGAGCAGCAGTAAACATTGAAGTAAATAAATGAGATGGAACTTCTGCGAAGTCCAAAATAATCGCTGCCCAGAACTCAACGTTTGTTTCTAGAACACGATCTGGTTGACGCTCACGAAGTTCTTTAAGTGCTGCTTGTTCAAGTGCTTCAGCAACTGCGTAACGAGGTGCATTTAATTCTTTAGCGGTGCGACGCAATGTGCGAGCACGTGGATCTTCGGCGCGATAAACGCGGTGACCAAATCCCATAAGACGTTCTTTGCGATCAAGTAATCCCTTTACATATGCAGTTGCATCGCCAGACTTTTCAACTTCTTCAATCATGTGTAGCACACGTGATGGTGCACCACCATGTAGTGGACCTGACATCGCACCGATGGCACCTGAAAGTGCAGCTGCAACATCAGCACCAGTTGAAGCAATAACACGAGCTGTAAATGTTGATGCATTCATTCCGTGCTCTGCAGCAGAAACAAAGTAAGCATCGATTGCACGAACATGTGCTGGATCTGGTTCTCCGCGCCAGCGAATCATCATGCGCTCAACAACTGTGTGTGCTTTATCAATTTCAGATTCTGGAATAGCTGGTGCAATTTGACCACGAGCAGCTTGTGCTAAGTAAGAAAGAACCATCACAGATGCACGTGCAAGATTGCTGCGTGCTTCTGCATCATCAATATCTAGAAGTGGCTTGAAACCCCAAGCTGGTGCCAACATTGAAATTGCCGCCTGCACATCTACGCGCACATCACCTGAGTGAACTGGCAGTGGGAATTTTTCGGCATTAGGAAGACCAGGATTAAATTCATCATCAACTAGTAGTCCCCATACGTTTCCAAATGAAACGCGTCCGACTAGATCTTCAATATCAACTCCGCGGTAGCGAAGCGCGCTACCTTCTTTATCGGGCTCAGCAATTTCAGATTCAAATGCAATTACACCTTCAAGACCTGGCTTGAAATCATCTGACACGGCGAGCTCCTTTTAGCGAAGTGAAGTTTCCTGCACGGGTAATTCTGCCCCCATACAAGGGGTGTTGGCGACCACAAGGCTAAGAGGATGCGTTCAGAGCCAAAGTGAGGTTCGATACATCCATGGCCGAAAATGAGTTTTCTCGCGAAGAGATCCGTGCGATGCGCCGATCCTATGGAGAGGCTGGCCTGGAGCATTTAGATGCCGACCCCTTCACCGCATTCGCTGATTGGCTTCGCCAAGCCCATGAAAACCCAATGATTGTCGAAGCAAATGCGATGGTCCTTTCAACTCTAGGTGATGACTCTTCCATTTCCACACGTACCGTCTTACTCAAAGATATTTCAGAAGGTGGATTTACTTTCTTCACTAATTACTCATCACGCAAAGCACATGCAATGGAAAATAATGAACAGGTCAGTTTGCTCTTTCCTTGGTATGCAATGGAACGTCAAGTTTCAATTAGTGGGCTAGCTGCAAAAGTTTCGCAACAAGAGTCTGAAGATTATTTCGCAACAAGGCCCTGGGGTTCACAGATTGGTGCATGGGCAAGTCATCAATCATCACCACTTGCATCACGTGAAGAGTTAGAACAGCGCTATGAAGGTGCTGCACAGAAATGGCCAGAAGGAACAAGCGTTCCTTGTCCACCACATTGGGGTGGATATCGAGTTACTCCATTAACTATTGAATTTTGGCAGGGTCGTTACTCACGATTGCATGATCGTTTGCGCTATGAGAGAGATAACACCAATTCAAATTGGGATTTGAATAGGTACTACCCATAGGCTTAAGCCATGAGCACAGAGATCAGCATTCCTTCCAATCTCAAGCCTATTGATGGACGTTTTGGTTGTGGTCCATCAAAGATTCGTCCAGAGGCATTAGCTGCACTTGCCGCAAGTGGTACATCAATTCTTGGAACCTCACATCGTCAAAAGCCGGTTAAGAATGTTGTGAAGCGCGTGCGCGAAGGCTTACATTCACTATTTAATCTGCCAGAAGGTTATGAAGTAATCCTTGGCAATGGTGGCTCAACAGCGTTTTGGGATATTGCCACTCTTAACCTGATTGAAAACCGTTCTCAGCACTTAGTTTTTGGAGAGTTTTCTTCAAAGTTTGCTAGTGCTTCTAATGAGGCACCATTTCTTGGTGAACCATCAGTCATTAAATCCGAACCTGGCACACATCCAAACGCACTTGCCGAAGCGGGAATCGATCTTTATGCGCTGACCCACAACGAAACTAGTACTGGTGTTTCAATGCCAATCATTCGCCCAGCAAATATTGGTGATGCCCTAGTTTCGTTGTGGG